>Ga0315912_10000083_pt1 | contig 239916 bp, 191 predicted proteins | sample VfabasoilMG_FD_204469 | JGI IMG/M metagenome (GOLD analysis project Ga0315912, IMG submission 204469) | Garden soil microbial communities collected in Santa Monica, California, United States - V. faba soil | ecosystem: Environmental > Terrestrial > Soil > Garden | place: USA: California... | reverse complement strand
GATCATCGTATTGAAGTGGTGGCAAACGAGCGGGCGGCGCAGCCAATGCTGCGCCACCCAGCCAAACAGCGTACCTTCGTAGTTGTACGCATGGACCAGCGCGAACGGGTGCTCCTTCGCTGCTTTGCACAGGGCATACACGATCATGAGATCCCAGAGCGGCCGCTGCCACACTGGACCGACCTTGATGTCACGTGACCGCCCCAACATCGACACCCGATGGAGGCGGACCTTGGAACTCATCGGCACGTCGTCGTACAAAGGAAACGTGAATACATGAACTTCGTGGCCGGCTTCCGCCTGGTACTGAACGATCTCCCGAATGCTTCCGGGCGTTCCGTGGTTGGCGGGAAACGGACACGGAGCGATCACGGCGATGGGCCCCATGCGAGGAGCCGCAGTGTCCCTGTGACCGTTGAGATGGTGACCGAGAAGATTCCGCGTCATAGGAACCGGCGTAGCGTCTTGCGCATGGCGTCGACGACGTAGACGGCGTCTTCATCCGTCATGGTGTGATACATCGGTGGACAGATATGCCGGCGACAGAGCTCCTCGGCCTTCGGAAGTGCACGGGTTGCGAACGGGGCGAATACCGGCTGGTGATGCAGCGGAATGTCATAAACGGGGCCCCCGAGCGAGACCGAGAAATCTTCTTTCAACGCTCGCGTGTAGGCAGCACGCTCGACTTGCTCGGGCAGCAATACGATGTATTTGTAATAGTTTTCTTGGCACTCAGGCGGACGCGTGAGCGTGACGAGACTCGGCTCGTCGGCAAAGCCGTCTCGATAGATTTCGGCCAAGCGGTTGCGTCGTTCGATGAACGCATCGAGCTGTGCCAATTGCGTGAGTCCCATGAGCGCCTGGACTTCCGTCAAGCGCAGGCTGGATCCATATTCCTCATGATAATTCCGGCCATCCTTCTTGGCGTAGTTGCGAATGAGCATGCAACGATCGCGCACGGTCGCATCGTCGCTCGTGACCATTCCCCCCTCACCCGTGGTCATGACTTTCGTCGAAAAGAACGAAAACGCCGAGGCATGACCAAACGTCCCAGCCTTCTGACCGTCGAGGGCGCTGCCGTGTGCGTGAGCGGCATCCTCGATGAGAACGATGCCTTTGTCGCGGCACAACGCTTGAAGGTCGCGAGTCGAGGGCGAAATATGACCGCCGATGTGCACGGTGACCACGGCGGCCGTCCGTGGGTGGATCAATGTCTCCACATCGGCCGGGTCCATCGACATGTCGTCGGCGGATTCCGCAAACACGACACGATTGCCTGCCCGCAACGGAGCGAACGCCGTAGCCGAAAACGTCACGGCGGGAACGATGACTTCCCGATCGACGATGTTCATCGCTCGGAAACACAGCTCGAGCGCCGACGTACCGCTATTGCAACTCACACCGTAGCGCGACCCGTGATACGCGGCAAAACGACGCTCGAACTCCTCGCACCACTTGAAGTTCGAGAGAAATGAGTTGCCTTCCAGAATGTCACGAAAATGGTTCAGGATGAAGTCGATGTCGCCAGGCGCGAAATAGGGTTTCGATGGAAGGATCGTCACAAGACCACCTTGCTGGATGATACGAAAATCGCAGTCGAAAAGGATGCTTCATCACCTCGAGAACGCGTACGCAACGTTCGCGTAACAGCCTCGCAGCGACGGAACGGAAATCAGCCGATCAGGGCCCCAACGGTTGGATTCAGCGAGTGTTGGAGGTCGAGGAATCGTTGCAATACCTCCCAATCGATCCCCCAGCGAGCCACGCCTTCGGCGCTGAAATGAGCGTCGTAGCGATAGTCTCTGAGTCCAATTCCATCATAACCCCAGATATTGACCACGTAGTGGTCAAAGCCGACGCTCTCGCAGAACGTGAGGGTTTCGAGATACGCGTCATTGCTGACTCCAGGTCCGCCGAGCATGATGTAGGCGACTTTTTTCATCCCGAAGTCGTCGAGCAACTTGACGCCCCGTTCGATGGCCTCGCGGCTCGTCTTCTTGTTCATCACTTGGAGCGCGCTGTCGCTGAAGGACTCCACGCCAACCTTCACGAGCTTGACGCCCATCTCCGCCATGACTTCGAGCTTGTCGGGCGACAGCGTGTCGACGCGCGACTCGCAACTGAACTTCTTGACGACGCCAGCCTCGCGAAGGCCATCTCGGATGGCTCGCAGACGTTTGACTTTGAGCGGAAATACCATGTCGCCCCAATAGAGGGTCTCGCTGCGACGGGAGCCGACGTCGGCGACGACTCGTTCCAATGGGATTTCATTGACACGCGGGCTGATCTTGGGCGAAAGACAGAATGAGCATTTCCATGCACATCCCACCGCGGACATCACCACGTTGTCTCGATACGACTTCGGAATGACGTGAGAGAACTCGGGAATCACCGAGATCTCATCCGCGGATTGGATCACTTCGTGACGCGGTTTGCGTTCGAGGATGTCAATGATCTTGGGATCGGCAAGACCTTTGTAGACGCAGTCTACACTGTCGGCGAGCAACGGATCCAACGAATAGAACATGCCGCAGCCCACGGTGTACACTCCGTGCGTCCGAAGCAGTGTCGCGACGTGGCGAGCGATGAACGCATTGCCATAGTCGACCGTCGGCAGAAACGAATCCGCACTGTTCACGAACACCGCCTCGGGCTCCATGCTGAGGATGTTTTCGACCGTTTCGAAGATCACCGCGCTGTTCCCTTCGACCGCCTGTTTGAACAGATCGAAGCGGTCGAACAGCCTCCCCCATTTCCAGAACTTCCCTGCCCCGGTGGAGTCCGCGTTATAGACCACGTGATCGATGTTCGCATCGTGCAGAAACCGGCTCATGTAGCAGAGCTGCAGCGGGGCGTTATCGTTGTGACTGCCCACGGCCCTGAAAAAAGGTGGGTTGAGCAATACGACTCTTGCTTTTTCAAAGGTCACGGGGTTTCTCTCCAAACGAGCTGAACCGTGTGCTCGTGAATGAGTCCAAGACACACGAACATCCCGAGTTCGCGCTGCATGTATACATGGTAAGCCAACGGGTGTTCCGACCTTTCCGATGATTGCGCGTTCCTCCACGACGGTCGAGATGGCCGTAAAAGGATTGAGCTCGCTGCGCAGGGAGCGTAACACGATTGCTGGCTCGCGGAGCGATCGATTCTAGCCTGACTCGTGGATCTCCACGTTCGTGCTAGGGCCATTCGATCCTTCGTTGCATTGGCAACTCGCAACTGAGCCGAGCGTCCTGCAACTCCATCGACGCGCGATCGTGTCATAGCGCTCGTGTCATAGCGCTCGTGCGGATAGGGTGACGGGAGGCGTTGGCTTCGAGGGTTCGAGAGTACACGCATCGACGCGTACCCAGGAAGTGGCTCGTTGCGTTCCCAACGAAGGCGATCGCGGTCGGCGGGCAATAGCGCGCCATGGGCCTACGGCGACCCGAACGAGCACACGCATCAACTATCGGAAACCGATCTTCCGCGAGTGGTTTCGCGCCCATCTTCCCGGGCGTCGTCGCCACGGCGGTTCGGCCCACCTTGGGCCTAGTGCCTCAAGTCGGAAGTTCGTTCCGTGATAGGCGCGGGGCTGCGGCCCGAGGGCGAGGCGCGAGGCCGAAGCTGTATCGGGCAATGTTGCCCGCAGCGTTCGTGAACGCGTAACGAACAACTCTGCCCTAGAACGACCTGTGGGTCGTTCTAGGGTGTCGACTCGTGAGGACGACAGCGTCCGCCTGATCGCATGGCCGCCGCCAAGCCGGATGTCCTGCAGGCGCTTGCGTTTGACTGTGAAGTCCGTGGGCCTTCGCCCTGCCTGCACGACCGCCACCAAGCTGGATGGCTTGGCCACGTCAGTCACGTCTCCGCTCGTCCTCCTCGAAAGTTCATCGGAGGCGACGTCGATCGACCTGTACGTCACGTCGTCGACCGCCACGGTTTGACGAACACTCCTCGATTCGAGACAAGCCCATCCGAATGCAAACCATTTACATACCCACCCAATGCATCGATCGGATTCCAGCTTTTGACATCGAGACCCTTGCTAACATCGACATCACCCGATCCATCGAACGACGATTCTCGATTTCGGATCACGCACTTGTCTCGACCTTGCGAAATCTCGATCCAAGCAACGTCGGGTTCGTACGGAAACGGCTTTGGTGATACCCGAGTCCAGAATCGCCAATATCCAATATAAATATCCGTTGTCGAATACGCTTCGACCTGTCGACGATCCCAACGCTCACTCGCGTGACCACCTTCCCACTGGCACGATGAGCCTGCCAACTGTGCTCGGCACTCACCTGGGATCGAGGCGGTGGGAACCCCCGACCGATCCCGGAGGGCCGCGACGACGAGCCGCCCCGACGGACGCACGACCCCGCAACGTGGGGAGTCGCGACCCGTCAGGGCCAGGCGGGCCCGTCAACCACGGTTGGTCAACGCGTCGTCCACAGGGCGAAATTGTGATGAACGAAGTCGGTGTACCGCTGGAACGACCGTGAACTCGGTTCCTTGCGACGGACGCCTTGCCGTATCAAAGGAACGCACGCTCCGACCATCCACGCCGCATTGGCCACGGCTGCATAGGCGAGCCCGTGATGCTTCGAGAAGTAGCGTTGCCTCGACTCGTAAACGTAGCGCGGCACTCGTCGTACGGCACTCGCCCCCGTGACCCCGGTCGATTGTCCGCAGTAGTGGACCACGCGGCTCTCGGGAACGTACCAACACTCGAATCCCGCCTCCGCGGACCGTCGCGCAAAGTCGGTCTCCTCATAGTAGAGGAAGTATCGATCGTCGAGCAAACCGATCTGCTCGAAGACTTCGGTTCGCACCATCATCGCGGCACCCGAAACCCAATCCGTCGGGTGTGGCCGATCTTGCACGGGAGGAGCGACGACCCATGGTGCGAGCACCTTGGAAACGACGCCGAGACCCGCTTCGCGTTCGAGCTCGCCCAACACGGAGTGGAAACGAAATGCAGTGCGTCGGATCGTACCGTCCTCGTTTTCGCAGCGACTCCCAGCGATTCCGATCTCAGGACGGTCTCGCATGAACTCGACCAGCGTGCGGATGGCGTTCGGGAAAACCTCGGTGTCAGGATTCAGCAAGTAGACGAAACGCGGTCGCCGGCGTCCGACCTCACGAAGCGCGGGCTCGATCGCTTGGTTGTTGGCGTACGCAAATCCGCCGTTGCGATCGAGCGGCAAGAATGTGACCCAGGAACCATAGCCTTGCTCTTCGATCGTACGCGCGAGCACCTCGGCGGATCCATCTGCCGACCCCCCATCCACCATGACGACGTGGATCCCGGTGGACGTCCGAACTTCGGGCTCGAGCGAACGCAGGCACGCCGCAGCGAGCTTGGCCGTGCGGTAGTTGACGATGACCACCAGGACCTCGAGTCCTACTTCGTGGTCCAGCGCAGTCGAGGATTCATCGGATCGAACAGGCAGTACGGTGGTCATACGGTTTCATGTATCCGGGCTCCACTATAGTGAACGAACCTGCGCAATCAAGTTCGTGAGGCGCTCCACAACCGCCGCTGACGTCAACCGTGGAGTGCCTGATGCCTATGAAGACTTGCCGCTCCATTTCGCGGCGCCACGAAGAAACCGTGAAATTTGCGGGAATACGAGCGGGCACCCCGCACCACGAAACCGCAACATCGTTGATCTTTTCCGGATCTCACGCGAGCGGCCCACAGATTGCTCAGTCCATCGTAATGGCGTTGCACATGCTCACGCACGACGAAGGCAAACTCGATCCACGGACCATCGGCTCGAACGGCCTTGGACACCTTCCCCAGGATAGGCTGAAAGGGACCGAGGCTTTTCTTCGATCGGCGGTGGCCAAAGTTCAGTCGCAAATGGTGCGCTGGCAACCGCTTTCGATCCCATTCTCCGAACGCACGACGCTGCGCCGTATTCTCCTCATCACGGAGCCGCACCACATTGCCAAGAGCCAGATTCATCCGCTGTGGTTCTATCGTTGGGAACTCGGACAGCAACGGTTCGACGTTCGGGAAGTTCACGTCGACACATTCACCGAACGACCCGAACGGGCGCCGAGCGGGGCAGATATCGTCATTTTGCAGCTCTGGTCTTCGCGGTCGCAAGAAAGTGTGACCGAATTGCTGGACGCCATTCGGTCCCAAAATCCTGGTGCTCGGATGGTGTATTTCGACTCGGCAGCACCCACCGATCTGCGAATGGCTTCGCGCCTTGGCGACGTCATCGACGCGTACGTGAAAAAGAGTGCTTTGCTGGATCGCTCGAAATACTTCGCGCCGACGCTCGGCGACACCAATCTCACCGACTACTACGAGCGTTTGTACGGCATCGCCGACGAAGAAACGCTGTTTCCCCTCCCGGAGGGGTTCCTCGCCAAATTGCACATCGGGCCCGGCTTTTTCACGAGCGAGGGCATGCTGAAACACTTCTATGCCTCGCCGCGCCCATGGGAGAGCCCGAAGTCGCTCGATGTCCATGCGCGATGGGGCAGCAAAGGCGCTCCCTGGTACACGTGCATGCGCACGCAGGCCCTCGCTTCGCTCGAGAACATCGGAGGGCTTCGGATCGCGAGTACGGGGCGGGTCAAAATTAGTCAGTACTTACGCGAACTCGCGAGCTCGCGACTGTGCATGAGCCCGTTCGGGTATGGCGAGATCACGTGGCGCGACTACGAAGCGATCATGTGCGGCGCGCTGCTGCTCAAGCCCGACATGGCCCACTGCGAAACGGAGCCGAATATCTTCGTCCCGTACGAAACCTATATTCCCCTGCGATGGGATTTCTCCGACACCGAAGAAAAGGTTCGCTACTACCTCGCGCACCCAAGTGAAGCGAACGCGATCTCGCAGCGCGCGTACGACGTGCTGCATCAGTACTGCAGGAATCAGGGATTCCTCCAGCAAATACGTCGCGTCCTCGTCGCGTGAGCGAAAGCCCGAAGCAACTGTTCTGTTGCGTCGTAGCATATAGGACACCTTTCAAGCGGCGAAAAAAATTCGCAGGCACGCCCGTCAATGTGACGTGACGAGCGACGGGGCCAACATGGGGAGCAGTGTCGTCGTCGAGGGGCCTTCGAGGGCCCCTTTCACGTTTGCGACCGATCCTCAGGCACAGCTTGCAACCGCATCCTCTGGGGTGCTGGCTTTGCAGCCCCCCGGTACGTGCGACGTATTCCTCGTGAGTGGACGTCGTTCGCGTCCGCGCTGGCGGGGGCGCTCCGCCATGCATGGCGTCGTAGTTCGTTCGAATATCACCCCTGAACGTTGCGGGGGCGCGAAGAAACGACGAACAACGCACACGCCAGAAACTGCACGAGCCATCGCAGCGGAGCACTTTGTTCGACGCTCTCGAATTGCGGCAACAGCAACAGCAAGATCAGGGTGGTGACGAGGAGGGCGAGCGTTCCGCCCGGCCCCTGCATCACCTTGGCACATGCCGCCAACTGCCGATCGGTCCACTTCGATAGGGTGAGAACGAGCAACGCGCAACCTGCAACCACGAAGGGGAACGCATCGCCGTTGAGGCGATACCGCAAGACTGGGCGCCAAATTCCGATGAATGCGTAGTGGATCGGCACCAGAGCAAAACTCGCTGCACTGGGGAGCGACATGTTTCGTAGGGCGGTCGCGGATGCGGTCCGAACGACGAGAAGCGCCGTCGCAAGGCTTGCAAGAACCGCTGAAAATCCAAATACGCAGTAGGCGAACGACATGCTGCCCCAACGAAAGAAGATCATTCCGCGTTGGGCCAAAACGACACACAGACCCAATCCGACCAGTGCGCCCGTGCCCAGCAGCAGGGCCCAAAGCCCACGAGCAGCTCGGATGCGTTCGGCGTGACGAGCGGCAAGACTACCCACGACGCAGCCGAACAATGGGTAAGCGAGCCAGGGGCTGAGCGTATAGGAAAACCCCGGGACGCTCGAATCACCCACGATGACGTGCGACGCGAGCGTGAGCGCGGTGCGGTCGTCTGAAAGGCCCAAGCGCGAAGCCACGACGAAACGCAACGCGAGACAACCAACTGCAAGGGTTGCAGCAGTCAGGATCGGCCGACGGGTCTCGTACACCAGCTCGAGCACGATGGTCGAGATCGCAATGAAGCCCAGGAAGTCCATGCCGAGGTACGTGTTCGGCTCCAACCACATGGCCGCGTCGGCGAGGAGCAGGATCGAGACCTTGCGCAACGTTGCCGACCAAGATCGACGCGAGCTCGCGGTCGAAGCCTGGATCCCTCGTCCCATGCCCGTGACTGTGAAGAACAGAACCGGCGCAAGGCTTCCGACAAATACCAGCGCGTGATTGACCGTGCTGGACGGCCACGAAAGCCACGCCACGCCGGCGTGATTGACGACCATGAACACGCCCGCGAGGGCTCGTATCAGATCGAGTTCCGCCCACCGTTCGGGTGTGCGCTGGACGGGCGTGGACGAGTCGATCGCTGTCACACCATCAGAATACGACCACGTGGCGACGTTCAAGCATCGATTCGCGCCTTGGCGACGAGTTGCAGCCCGCTCTGCGCCGTCGGATATCACGGCTGCTATTTCCCGATCCGTGAACGGAAGCGGCTCAGGGCTTCGCCCACAGCAAGGTCGTTCGACACCACTTAGGGTTTCGACAGTCACGTCGGGCCCGTTTCGGTCGGCCTACGACTTGCAGGACTCATGTCATCAGCCATGAGCGAACCAACGACGATCCCCCCCCGACCACGACGAGTCTATGCATCGCCACGGGGAGACAAGAACCAAAATCCAAGCGACATCTCGTTTTGGCAGCTCGTCGCCGAGGACTTCAAGACTCACGACAAGAAGGTTCTCGAGCCGGGTTTCTGGGCACTTTTCGTGCACCGATTCGGCAACCAGCGAATGGACGTCAAACCGCGGGTCGCGCGAGTTCCCTTGAGCATCGCTTATAAAGCATTCCGGCTTGCGGTGTTGTGGGGTTGGGGAATTCAGCTCGAATACACCATGAAGGTCGGACGACGAGTTCGTATTTGGCATCATGGCGGTATGATCTATGGCGCTTACGTGATCGGCGACGATGTCCACTTGCGTCACAACACGACCTTTGGAAGCGCACGCCTCGACAACCGCTATGCGAAGCCCACGATCGGCGATCGGGTCGATGTCGGCACCGGCGCGGTGGTGCTCGGAGACGTCGTGATCGGGCACGACAGCATCGTTGGTGCCAACGCGGTCGTCACCCGTGACGTGCCTCCTTACTCGGTCGTGGGAGGGGTTCCAGCGCGCGTGATCAAGACACTCCAACCTGCAACCGTCTCTGGCACGATCGGAACGGATCCTTCGCGAAACGGCCATGCTTCCTCGTCCGAGGGCCCCGCCCGGACGGCCGAAGATGTCGATCCTGGATTCGAAGGTTTCCACCCAGGCCTTTGGGGGACCGTCAAAACCCTCATCAATCGCGTGGCCTGATGCCGCTCGACGCTGTCTCGTCGCCCCAGGCAAATCCGCACGGAGGCGGCCGGCTCGGTCGGCTTCTCGTCGGTGGTGCGTTCTGGGCCGTGTTCGGATTTGGCACGGCGCAGCTGCTTCGGCTCGTCTCGAACCTGATCCTGACCCGGCTGCTGTTTCCGGACGCCTTCGGAATCATGGCCCTCGTGACGGTGATCATGCAGGGCATCGCGATGTTGTCGGACGCCGGGCTCCGCGGCAGCGTCATCTACCACCAGGATGGCGATTCGGTAGAGTTTCTGGATACCGTCTGGACCATCCAGGTCATTCGCGGGTTCCTGCTCTGGCTCGCCGCCGCCCTGCTAGCCTATCCGTTCGCCTATTTCTACGAGGAGCCCTGGCTAGCTGCGATCCTGCCAGTATCCGGCTTCGTTGCGGTCATTCAAGGGTTCACGCCCACGAAGATGTTGAGCGCCAATCGTCACTTGAATGTGCGGTGGCTCATCTTGCTCGAACTGACATCGACCGCGATCGGCCTTACGGTCGCAGTCGTATTGAGCTGGCTGACGAGGTCGATTTGGTCGCTCGTCATCGGCACCATGGTGACGGCACTCGTCACCCTCATCAATGCACAACTACGCGAGGGTCATCGCAATCGATTTTGCTGGAACCGCGAAGTGGCGGGTGAAGTCACTCGCTTCGGTCGCTGGATCTTCATCAGCAGCGCGTGCTCGTACGTCTTCAACAGCGGCGATCGTTTGGTGCTGGGCCACTTTTTCACCGCCGCCGAACTCGGCGTGTACTCGGTCGCAGCAATGATGGCTCGTTTGCCGGTCGCCGTGATCGAAAGTCTCCGCGCACGAGTGATGCAACCACTATACGCGCGATCGTGGCGGGAGGAGTCCACCGAAAAGGTGCGGCAGCGCATCGCACGAACACGGATGGCTCTGCTCGCGCTCATCTTGCCGTATTCGTGCCTCTTGTTCATCTTCGGGCAGGAAGTCATCGACCTGCTCTACGACCCCCGTTACGCTGCGGCAGGTTGGATGACGTCCATCCTTTCCCTCGGTGCGGTCATTCAGATCTGCTCGGATATCGGCCCCGTCTTTCAAGCCCGTGGCGATTCGATCAACCACTTTCGTATCGTGGTCATTCGATCGGTTTCATTTACGGTGTGTGTGGCCATCGGTGGAATCTGGGGCGGCGCAACCGGAGTGATCCTGGCGATTCCCATCTCCGCGCTCGCGCCCTACCCGCTCACCGCGATCGTGTATTACCGCAACCACGTCTGGTCACCGGCCGTGGACTTTGCCGGCTTCGGCTTCTTCGGCGCGTTCACGGCCTTTGCGTACGGTCTGTACGTCCTGCTCGTCTGAACGAGGCTTGACCAGACGCCATGACGATCATGGCCTAGTGCCAAATCGAGGCCAGCCTTCCGGGGCGCGAGGCTCCGGCGGAACGCCCATCGAGAGGGCCCGGAACTTCTGCCCCGCGCGCCTGTCGGTGCTCATCGAAGGCGCGCGGTATGTCGCAAACGATCCACGTCAAAATCTTCGATGGTGACCACCTGATCGGCGAGAAGAGCCTCACCCGCGAGGTGATCAAGATCGGTCGGCTCAAAACTTCGCACTTACACTTGGAAGACGACGCGATCGCACGGATGCATGCCGTGATCGAGTGCTCGGGCTCGGACGTTCGCGTCGTCGACCTCGGCAGCACGACGGGTACGCGGCTGAGGGGGCAACGCGTCGAGAAAAACGCGGTGCTCCGACACGGCGATGAGCTGCAGTTCGGACGTTACCGTCTCCTCGTCGAGATTCCGAGTTTCACGACGGCCATCGTGATGGAGGCCGATTCACAACCGCCGAGCCAGATTCCACCGATACGGTCCTTGGCCAAGCAGCCATCGGATCCGACCTCCAGTCCGGCCGGGTCGTTCCGTCCGATCCCCGTCGACTTGGCGGCGGTCGAGCGTCAGGACGGCAGCGCCGTCGTCGAAGTGACCGCGATGTACGGCCGGACCGTACTCGACGTTCAGCACGTCGGCCAAATCGAACCCCGGCAAGGCACGGCTCCCCTCTTCCTCGCGACCGGTGCCGGACTCGTCATCGCGGGCGCAATCCTGTTTGGTCACGACGCGACGTTCGTCGACTGGAGTGCGCACGAAGCCCGCGTGCAAGCAGCTCATGAGCAAGGCGAACCACTTCCCACGGCACCCGAACACGCCTGGGGCACAGGAACTCTCGGATGGTTGCTCATGTTGCTCGGGATCGTTCCCTTCGGGATCGGGCTCGTGCGCATGAACGACAAAGGGTTGTTGTCGTACACGATCGGCGAGAGCCATTCTTCGACGTTTCACGTGCCTTCGGCCGAATTGGCCGGTTCCGCTGCGTTTCCACTCGTGCAGATCCAGTCCGGAGGATCGCCCGCCCTCGGTTTTACGTCGTCCATGACGGGTGATGTCACCGCGCTGGAGCGAACGGTCGGGCTCATCGAACTCGTCGATACGGGGCGCGTCGAAGCGGTTGGAGGTCGCTATGTCTACGCTCTACCCACGGACGCGCGTTGTCGCATTGCGTGCAATGGGATCACCTTCCATGTGAACTCGGTCGCCCCAGGCAAAGCGATTGCCACCCGTTCGCAAATCGACGGACCGTTCTGGACATATAGTGGAGGAGCGCTGCTGGCTCTCGGTACGCTCCTCGTCATGGCTCACCTCGTGCCCAATGAGAGCGAAGATTTAGACTTCGACGAGGCCATCGGGGAGAACCGATTCGTTGGCTATATGAATCAGCCGAACGAGGCCGAGCCCGAACCGGTCGAACAAGTAGAGCCTTCGCGCGAAGCGGCAGGTGGCCACGAAGGAGCTCGGCACGCTGGTGAAGAAGGGGCGATGGGCAATCGTGAGTCTCCAAACCAATCGGGCCACTACGCGATGCGAGGCCCCGCCGACGCGAGACCCCAGATGGCCAGGGATTTCAATCCGAGCGTGGAAGCTCGCGAGGCCGGCATCCTCGGGATGTTTTCGCAAGATAGAGGGCACTTCATCTCGTCACCGTTCGGTGAAGCGATCGCCATCGGCAACGACGATCGCGACGTGTGGGGAAGCCTCACGGGAACCGAGGTCGGGGAAGCGTTCGGAGTGGGTGGGCTTGGCCTCATCGGAAAGGGCCGAGGTGGCGGAGACCGAGGTGAGGGAACGATCGGGCTCGGCCAGGTCGGGCTCATGGGGAGCCAGGGCCACGGCGACGGCGGTTACGGCCCTGGCCGAGGTTCCGGGACCGGGTTCGGACCACGTCAGCGTCGACCACCGAGGGTCGATTCAACCGCCATTCCGAAACTTAGAGGTGCACTCGACCGAGAGATCATTCGTCGGGTCGTACGTGGGCACATCAACGAGGTGCGCCATTGCTACAATCAAGGGTTGGTCCGCGATCCCAACCTCGCCGGCCGCGTCGCGATCCAATTTTCAATCGCGGCCACCGGATCGGTTCCGGTGGCGGTGGTGGAGTCCTCATCGCTCAAGGACCTCAACGTCGCCAACTGCGTCGCGAAAGCAGTCAAACGCTGGCGCTTTCCCAAACCCGAAGGTGGCGGCACCGTGCTCGTCACCTACCCCTTCGTGCTTTCTCCGGGCTGAGTTGCCCATCCGATCGGTGAAAGAGCGAACGACGACGGCGTTCTACGTCTCCGAGGGTTCGACGAGCGCTTCGGCTCGAGTGCGCGATGGATCCGCGATGTCACGACGTCGGCGTTGCATGAACAGAGTGGGTGAGGAAGGAGCAGACTCGATGGGCTCGAAGTCGAAGGGTTGGTAAAGCGCCTGTGCGTCCTTGGTGCCGAGCAACCACCGTCGAAGACCCCGGAGTTCGGAGTGCTCGACGAGCCAGCGAACTAGTGCCGAGCCGATCCCACGGCCCCGCAGGTCTCGTGCGACGAAGACATCGGCAAGCCAAGCAAAGGTCTGCTTGTCGGTGATGACGCGAGCGAACGCAACCTGGACGCCTTTGGAATCGTAAACCCCCGCCGGATAGGACCCCTGGATCGAACGAAGCAAGCGGGCCAAAGTCAGATCGCTGGCCCAATACGAGTCGTCGCGAAGCCATCGCAACACGACGTCGAGATCGACGCGTCGAGGATCTCCACTGATGACGAAGTCGTCCACCGCCCCCTGCCCCGTAAGCCCGGAGACTCGATCGAGAATCGCCCGACACACCGATGGAGGTGGCTCACCATCGCCCTCGGACCAGCTGTGGGCCGATTGACTCGCCAATCCAACGACGCCCGACCAAAACGGAAGCACATCGTCCGTTGCAGAAGAGATCGGGGGTCCGCGACGGATCTTCACGGACGCCTCACCGAGATCGAGGGCCACGAATCTCGTCGCACGCAGCTCGGCCGAACTCGGAAGCCGGCACTCGAGCGCCCGGCCAGGGAGCGCACGCTCGAGGATCGCCCGCGCTGCCGCAGCCTTTTCGTCACCTTCCACTTCGAGCAGCGGACCAAAGATCGTCGCCGATCGGTAATTCATCGAATGATGAAAGGCCGAACGTGCGACGACCAAGCCATCTACGACCGTGGCGCTCACGCAGACCTCGGCACCGGCCGCAAACGCCTGAGCGAACAATCCATTCGTCACAGCTCCGTGCAAGTACAGGCGGTCGCCGATCCGCCCGAAGGTCATGGGCAGGACGAGTGGCTCGGCGATTCCCACGTGCACGATCGAGCAGGCGTCGAGCACCGCGAAGAGTTCGCTCGCGTCGAGGCAGGCACGATCGCGGTGACGCCGAAGCGTCGTCCGAAGGGTCGAAGAGAGCTGGATGGACATCGCCAAGGCATGGGACGAAACTGGTACCCTTGCGAGGTCCAGAATCGAAAAAACCGATAGACCAGTCGAAGCCGCGCACGCGGACCTCGTCAGGTGGTTGGGGTCACGCGCTCACGCTCGACCCCTCCCGCCAAGCGCGACCGCTCTATGTCCAAGTCGCCGAGGCTCTGGCCGACGATTTGCGTCGAGGCGTGTTGCGATGCGGCGATGCGTTGCCGGGTAGCCGTACATTGGCGGCAACCCTCGGAATCCATCGCAACACGGTTCTGGCCGCACTGCGAGAACTGGAGAACCAGGGCTGGGTCGAAACGAAGCCGGCCCGCGGTACCTTCGTGTCGCATGCGTTGCCCGAACGACCGGTAAAGGCAACCGCTCGAGGACCCCAGCACGCCGCCTTCGACGTGCGCATTCTGCATCCACCGGCTTCTACGGCGATACCCGACGGGGCACTGGCATTGTTCGGGGGGATCCCCGACCTTCGGCGAGTGCCCCGGGCCGCTCTCGCCCGAGCGTACCGTCGCGCCCTCCGGTCCACTCAAGGCCTCGGCTACGGCGAGCCCGCGGGCCATCCCGACTTGCGCAAAGCCATCGCCTCGATGCTCGCCCGCACGCGGGGCTTGGCCGTAGCCGAGCACGACATCGTGATCACCCGCGGGAGCCAAATGGCGTTGGACCTCTTGGCCCGGACCCTGCTCGGGCCGGGCATGAACGTCGCCGTCGAGGCGCTCGGATATCCCCCCGCGTGGGCGAGCCTCCGAGCGACGGGAGCGAATCTCATCCCGATCCCGCTCGACGATGAAGGATTGCGGGTGGATCGACTCGCGTCGACGATCGAACGCACGCCCATTCGTGCGGTTTACCTCACACCGCACCATCAGTACCCGACCACGGTCACGCTATCGGCAGCGCGCCGTCGAGCCCTCGTCGAACTCGCCCTCGAGCATCGCGTGGCCCTGCTCGAGGATGACTTCGACCACGAGTTCCACTATGAAGGTCGGCCCATTCTCCCGCTCGCCAGTCAAGCGCCGGAAAGCGTGGCTTATATCGGAACGCTCTCGAAGGTCCTGGCGCCGGGATTGCGACTCGGCTTCCTCGTCGCGCCCTCTCCCTTACGGGAAAGCGTGATCGCCATGCGAACCTACGTGGATCGCCAGGGCGATCTCGTGCTCGAGCGTGCCCTGGCGGAGTTGTTCGAGGACGGTGAGATCCAGCGACATATCCTACGCATGCGGAGAATCTACCGTTCGCGGCGCGATACGTTCGTTCGGCTGCTCCAGGATGCATTCGGCGACGACCTTCGATTCGCGATTCCCCACGGCGGGATGGCGCTTTGGGCCCACGTTCCGAACGTCGACGTCGAAGCGTGGGCGGTCCGAGCCCGCGAACGGAACGTGCTCGTTCAGGTCGCTCGCATCTTCGCCTTCGACGGACGGCCGAGGCCTTACCTTCGCTTGGGCTACGGATGCCTCGAAGAGGACGACCTCGCCCGTGCCGTCGCCACACTATCGCGAACATTCGTCCCCGCCCTTCGATCGACCCGCCGTCGACCCCCGAGTCGTCGACCCTGAACTCACGACCACTCCGGAAGCTCACGCAGCTCGGTCACAGGTTTCGGCTCGACGCCCTCGAATCGCGTTGGTCTGATGGACAGTACATGGATACCCCTCAGGGGAATTGGCGTTGCGATACGTCCCCAATCGGGGTCACGCCGATCGCTCATCCGTGCCCCATCACGGTGATCGCACGAAATATGCTGGGTACGGATCGACAGGTCGCAGGCTTGACATCATCCTGCGTGCACGACATGATGACGGCATGATTCGTATTGATACGTTCGAGTGTTGTCGGGCGCAGATGGTGGCACGAGACGTATACGTGCTGGCTTGAAGCGCCAGCACGACATGTGTCCCGACCCGCCATCCCAAACTGGGCTGACGGGTTTTCGCGTTTCTGGGGTCGCGATTGTGATGCAACGACCCAACGACTTCTGAGTTCACCACGCCTTCGCCTTCGGGCGGAATGGATCGACATCCAATGACAACCCATGTTTCGACTTCCTCTTTGATCGTGATCAGCGAATCACCTGCACTCTCAACCAATGAGTCGCGGGCCACGGAACCCTTCGATGCAACCCCGCTGACTCCCCACGAGCCCGACCTCCGTCCGCTATCGACCTTTCCAGATCCTGCGTGGCTCGCCGGAAACGACAAACGCATGCGCGAGATCCGGTCGCAGATTGCACTGGCCTCACGCAGTTCGACGACAGTGCTCATCCACGGCGAAACCGGTACAGGCAAAGAATTCATCGCTCAGGCGATTCATGATGCGTCCAGCCTGCGGGACAAGCCATTCATCAAGATCAACTGCGCTGCATTGTCGAAGAGTCTCGTACCGAACGAGTTCCCCGCACGTCGGCGTTCCCGGTTTTCGTTGCCACACCTCGGGTCGAGCCTCGGTACCGCCTCGTCCGAAGGTGGGACGATCTTTCTCGAGGATGTTTGCTCGGCACCTCCCGCCATGCAGATCGAACTCCTGAAAATCCTCGAGGACGTCGAATTCGAACGCTTCGGCGCCACTCGACAGCCGGAAACCGAAGTCCGTGTGCTCGCGGGAACTCACCGGGACATCGAAGCGATGACCAAGATCGGACTCTTTCGCGAAGATTTGTATTTCCGTCTCAACGTATTCGATATCGCCGTCCCGCCGCTACGCGAGCGAAGCGCGGACATTCCCCTGCTCGCGCATATCCTGCTCGCCAAACATTCGCGTCAACGCGGAGGGCATATTCGGCGACTCGCCCAGAGTGCGCTCGACCTACTCCAGACATTTCGGTGGCCAGGCAATGTACGCGAGCTCGAGAGCTGCATCGAGCGCGCGGTCTTGGTTGCAAAGGGGGACGCCATCCAAATGGACGATCTACCCCGACGCCTCCGAGCACTCGAAACACCGGACGTGAACCCCGGTTCTCTCCGCAACGCCGTCGAAACGCTGGAACGCTCGTTGCTCATCGAAGCGCTCAAGCAACATCGGGGCATCAAAGCTGCCGCTGCGCGCTCGTTGGGCCTCACGGAACGCGTCATGGGTCTGCGGGTGAGCAAATACAACATCGATGCCAACCGCTACAAAGAGCCGACTTGGCCAATGACGAACTCGCATCTTGCTCGCAGAGGACGCGCTCCCGCCGTGGGGTGAATCGACCGACGTTCCCCGGAGCTTCCCAAGCATCTGGGGACTCCGGGTTTCGGATTCACCGATCGGCGCCCGTATTCTCCTTCTCGTCGACCGCTGTAAATTCCGCCAACGTCTCCGCTTCGGTGAGACGTGGGTGATTGCCGGCGAATGCGTACCCGACCGGTTTGGCGTCGATGAAGATCTCGCGTGCGAGCTGAAACACCGAAGGATCGTCGAAAGCGCCTACGCTCATCATATAGGTATTCGTCGGCTTGAGATAATAGAAGAGGACCGAACCACAGGATCGACAGAATCCCCGCTCGGCCCAATCCGATGAAACATACCTCCCAAGGTGTTCGACGCCGTCGAAAGCCACGCTATCGGTGGAGGCGGCAAAGAATGGGGCACCGCCAGACCATCGGCGACACATCGAGCAGTGACACGCGTGATGCTCCACTTCGACGTGCGCTGCCGTAAACCGTATGGCACCGCACAAGCATTTTCCGGTTAGGCTCCTGGACTCCATACATCACCGTATCACCACGGTCGGTATTTCGACTCCGTTTCGCGACACACGAGCGCACCGATCACTTCGGGGTTCCGTCAGCCCCCACGGGCCGCGGAGTCGCACGCCGCCAACCAGGTCGCCAACGCTGTCCGCGAGGTCAACCCGAGTCGCGCATAGATGTTCTCGAGGTGCGTCGCGACCGTTCGGGTCGAGATCTGGAGGCGCTCCGCGATCTTGGGATTCGTTAGCCCTTCGACCACGAGACGCGCCACTTCGAGTTGCCTCGCGCTGAGCACCGCTTCGGGTCGATGTCCTGCATCCGCCGGTCGTCGCTCATCGACGCGGATGCGCTGCATGCCGAGCTCGACGACGTCCCCGACGCGCAGCATGGCCATACTCGTCCGTTGCCCATTCACGATGAGACCATTGGTCGAGCCTAGATCTCGGACGACGAAGCCCTCGTGATCGAGAATGAACTCGGCGTGATGACGAGAAACCCCAGAGACATAGAGCCTGAGGTCGACATCGGGCGCCTTTCCGGCGATGTTACGACCCAAACGGACATCGAACGAACCGCGAACCCGCCCATCGTGCTCGACCAACATCAACGTCAGCTTCGTTCGCGGCCGCTTCGCGGGGTCGCGAAGTCCGACGCGAGTCGTAGGCATGTCGTTGATCGGTTCGGCGCAGGGCAGCGGAGGGGTGACGAACGGCGACACGATCGGGCGCACGGGGATGAGACCTCCTGCGGAGAGAATCCCATCCCTCTCGCATTCGTGCATCTGTTTGCACTCGAACGTATTTCACACCGAATGCGCGGCGAGTATCCCGCATTACATCCAGCAGTGCGATGAATCAGTGCCGCGCTATGGAATCGCGCTTCGATCGCTCGACGACAACCATCGGACGCGACTGATCGATGCTTGGGCCGATGTTTGCGGCGCCGCCTCTCACGAGGTGCGAAGAGCGGCCAGCAGAGCGTCGTTCTCCTCCGGGGTTCCGATCGTGATCCGGAGCTTGTCGCGGAGCCGCGGTTGATCGAAGTAGCGAACGAGTACGCCTCTTGCCTCCAACGCCCGCTCGATCGTTTGCGCCTGGCCGGAGGCCGGAGGAACGGTGACGAGGACGAAGTTGCTTTGGCTGGATGCCACGTCGAAGCCAAGTCCCCCAAGCGACGCCGTCATTCGCGCTCGCTCTGCCCGCACGCTCTGCCAAGTTCGACCCGCTTCATCTCGGTGCTCGAGCGCGACCGTAGCCAGTCGCTGCGCCACCGCGTCGACATTGTAGCTATCACGAGTTTTCGTGAGCATCGGTGTGATGAGTCCCACGTCACCGAGACCGTAGCCGAAACGTAGGCCCGCCAAGCTATAGCCTTTGCTGAGGGTACGGAGCAGCAGCACGTTGCGAAAGCGACGGACGAGCATCGTGGCATCGTGCGCGCGGTCCGGGTCGACGAAGTCCACGTAAGCTTCGTCGACCAACAGCACCCCGTCGAGTGCGGCCGCCAAACGGGCCACCTCGGCCACCGGCAGGAGTGTTCCCGACGGAGCATGCGGATTCACGAGAAACGTGAGGGGTACGCGGGCCGCGTTCAAGGCTTCCGCGGCATCGTCCGGTACCGACCAATCGGATGCGAGCGGAAGCGCATACACCGGGCTTCCTTGAAGGGACGCGAGGACCGGATACAGCGAATAGCTCGGTTCGAACACACCGATCGGATGGCCTGGTTCCACGAATGTGCTGATCGCGAGCCGTAGCAGTTCGTCCCCGCCGTTCACGGCGATGACTTGATCGGGGACGAGATCATGGATCCGCGCGGCCGCGACTCGAAACTCGTCGGCGAGCGGAGGGGGGTATCGACGCAATGCATCCGCGGGCACCCGAGCCAGAGCCTCCATCACCGCAGCGCAGGGCGGGTACGGGTTCTCGTTCGTGTTCAGTTTCACGACCCGCTGTTCGGCCAACGGTTGCTTGCCGGGAAGGTAGCCTTGAACGTTGCGAAGGCTCTCGCGCTCGTAGACCATGGGGAAGAGAGTAACCCAAGCCGGTGGAGCTTCACGCGCCTCCAGAAGAGCTGGTACCGTCACGAACGGTTCTCATGACGATCCGACCGAGTCCTCGTCGCCGTGCTGTCCCGACCGAAGCGTCGAAGGCTCGTGCGGCTCGGATCGCGGACGCGCTGTCCGGTCTCCTCGAGGATAGCCAACCACCGCATGCGTGGGCACGGATCGACAGCGGCGATCCCTACCGAAGCTGCGAGGTCCCCAGGTGCGATCCAACACCACCGGTCGACCTTGTATGCCCGGTTTGCACCGAAGCGATGGCGCGAGAGCGATACGAAGGCCTCGAGACCCATCGCTGCGGAGGTTGCGACGGACTTTGGTTGGCTGCGGGCGAACTCGAAGGGATCGCATCGACCCCCCGCAACGGATCGCCGAACGTCGGCGAGCTTCGTCGACACATGAGCCAGGTCGCGCCCGCCGTAACGGAGATCCGATATCGAAGGTGCCCCCGGTGTCGCGATGTCATGAACCGCGTCAACTTTGGAGCGACGAGCGGGATCATCGTCGACGAGTGTCGATCGCACGGCGTGTTCCTCGATGCCGGAGAGTTCGAAGCGATCGAAACGTTCATTGCCTTGGGCGGCCTCGCGCTCGCACGGGAACGGGTGGCGGAGCGTGTTCGCGCGAACAAAACTCGCGAAGAGCTCGGTGTCGCCATACCCGGCCCTCCGGCTCGTGCATGGGGATGGCTCGTGATCCTCGAACTTTTGAGCCTGCTCTGACGCGAGTCCCAGCTCCGAGTCGAACGTCACACTGATCTTTGTTCGCTTGGCACGGAAACGCTCGTTGATCACAGCGGCGCGCACTACGGATGAGGTCACACTACGGCGAGATCCTGCGCTCCTTCGACGTTGAGCACCTCGAACGCAAAGTCGAAGCCTCGTCGCGCCAAATCCGTGCACAGGCGCTCGAGCGCGCTCGCTTGCACCTTTCTCCAAGAAGTCGGAGATGAACATCTCTTTTAACCCTGCAACGCCGTCCGATCCGTCGAGCCGCAGTTCGAACCCCCATCGTCGCATCCGACGTCGTTTGAGCAGCTCTAACATCGAGTGCACGTCAGGTGATCACGAAGCTCACCCCCACACGCTCGCACCCGCAACCAAGGCGGACTCACGGCCCGACCACGGTAATCCTCTTTGGCGGCAGCGTGGGCAAATCGCACAAGCGAGACTCGCGTACGCCACCCCTCAAGATGATGTTACCGAGCACGATGAGTTCGCGAGCGGCGAGGCAAGTGTTCGTTCCCTCGGGTCGCTGCGTCACAAAGTCGCGATCATGAGGATTGCGCTTTGGCCATCAAGTGACACTTTCAAGGCTCGATGGGTTTGAACGACCGAGCGATGCTTTGTCACCTGCGTTCTGTCCCTCTTTCTGTCCGTCTGTGGCTTGTCCTCGGTGCCCTTGCGTCCGCGTGTGATGCCGACCCACGGGACGAAGCGGATGACGATCCGGCAGCTCCTTCCGAGTCCGGAGGCGAAGAAGAGATCCGCCGTTCGCTCGTCGATCCCACGGCGTGGAGCCCCGTACCCGTCGAGGATGATCCGTTCGCGAGCCATCGACCGGCCGAAGTCGCCTGCAACGGCGGCTGGATCCTCGAGGGCGAGGGTATTGAAATCGAAACCGCACGTTGCAACTACCTCGCCCTCACCCAGCCCCTCCGGGACGACATTCCTGCCGGTGCAGCGCTTTTGGTCGACCTGTGGTGGCAACGCCTCGCCAGCGTCGAGCCGGCCCAGGGTCACCTCGCATTGCTCGTGGGCGATCAAACGATCGTCGAAGAATGGATCGACATTCCCGGGCCCGCGGACGCGCGGAGCCTGGAGATCGAGACCCCCATGGCGTTCGCCGCAGGGTCCCCGATCACCTTTCACCTACACAATCACGGATACAACACTTGGAAACTCGAGGATGTCGCCCTGCTCGAGTTCGTAGAGGCAAAATGAACGAACGACGATCTCAAACCCAATGGGGCGTGCAGCTCCAGCCCCTATGGGGCGTGAAGGCCATTTCATTGCAAACCGTGGTCATCCTCGGATGCTTCGCATCCGGCTGCGGAGACGACGATAGCCCCACGAACACGATGGGTGCAGCCGAGGACGACACCGGTACCCCCGACGACGACACCACCGGTGCACCCGACGACGACACCACCGGTACCCCCGACGACAACACCACCGGTACTCCCGAGGACGCCGTCACCTACTGGGAGGACGTTGCCCCGATCATGTTCGAGCGCTGCGGCGCCTGTCATCAAGAAGGTGGCATTGGCCCCTTCTCCTTGACGAACGCGGAGGACGCGAAGACGTGGGCCCAGGCAGCTGCCGCGGCCGTGGAGAGCCGCATCATGCCGCCTTGGCTCGTGACGAGCGACGGGTCGTGTGGTGACTTTAGCCGCTCCCCACAGCTTACGGATGCGGAGATCGCTACGATCGTGAGTTGGGCGAACGACGGAGCCGAAGCGGGAGAACCTCGCACCGATCTCCAGGTCACTCCACCGTCGGAACTCGAGTCGGCCACCTCGTTGATGACACCGACCTTCGTTCCCGAGATCGCAGGAGGTACGCTCGCCGCATTCGACGAGTATCGATGCTTCCTCATCGATCCCGAGATCCAAGCGGACACGTTCTTGACCGGGTACAACGTCGTCCCGGGCAATGCGTCGATCGTGCATCACGTCCTCGCGATGCCGGTCGACCCCGCCGCCATGGTCGAAGGCGGCCTCACGAATCTCGACGTCATCACCGCGCTCGACCAAGAGTCACCCGATCGAGATGGCTGGCCTTGTTTCGGGGTCGCGGGCGAGGGCGTCGACGTCGACGGGATCCCGGTGACGTGGGCCCCCGGCCAAGGCATCGTGGATTTTCCCGCCGATACCGGCGTTCGAGTCCCCGCGGGGCGGCTCGTCGTCGTTCAGATTCACTACAATCTCGCAGACCCCCAAACGGTGGGCCAATCCGACCAAACGGAAGTTCAGCTTCGGCTCCAACCCTCGGTTGCGCGGGAAGGGTTCTTCGACCTTCCAGATGCGTTGCTGCAATCGGTCTTCGCAGGCGAACCGATCGCGCTCGAAGCCGGTCAAGCATCGGTCGACTTCGATTGGGACTTGGACGCCAACGAGTATTTGCAAGGGCAACTCCCATCCATCGAGGTCTACGGCGCGTTCCCGCACATGCACGAGTACGGGCGCAGCATGTCGGTCACGCTCGAACGTGCCGATGGCAGTTCCGAATGCGTCGCCGACGTCCCCCGCTGGGATTTCGGTTGGCAGCTCTACTACTTCTACGAAACACCCATTCAATTGGGGGCAGGCGATCGTTTACACATCAATTGTAACTTCGACACGAGCTCTGCGACGGAGCCTGTCTACGCCGGGTGGGGAACCCGGAACGAGATGTGTTTGTTCGGACTGTTCCTCGTTCCTTGAACGGGGGAGCCTACGCGGACCCGGACGCTCGACAGCGCGTCCGCGTAGGTCCAAGACCTCGCGGGCGCCAGAACAACACACCAACCGGCCCGCGACACGTCCCGCCAAGCGGTCGGTGCTCCGACAGCGCCGACCGCTTGAGATCGGTGCGCCCATCGATGGTATCGTCGTGTTCGCTGGCGTACGCTTGGCCCGTGGCGACGGCCAATCAATGCAGCTTGACCGTGATGCCGTTCGAGCACTCGTCGCTCGACTCGGCGTCAGACTACTTTTCGCGCGGCTTCGTGTTCGACCTCGTTGCAGACCTATCGCGATTCCCGGACCTTGCCGTGATCGCCTCGCCGCCGAATCCTCGCGACCACGTCGATAACCCTCTCACCGACTTCGTCCTTGGCGGCAACCTACGTCGCCACGGGCAGCGCATCCGCGTCGCAACCCAACTCGTCGACCGCATCACGAGCAACGTCGTCTGGGGAGAACGTTTCGACCGCGAAGCCGAAGACGTCTTCTCGATCACGGACGAGATCACGGCCCAGGTAGTCGCGACGGTGTCTGACCGGATCCACGCCAACCTGCTCGCGACCTCCAAACGCAAACCAGCGACCGAGTTCGTCGCCTACGACTACTGGCTGCAGGGGCTCGACCGCCTCCGCGAGGGGACGTTGGACGCCGATGCGGCAGCGCGCGGATTGTTCGAGGCCGCGCTCGCCCAGGATCCGACCTATGCTCGTGCCCATCTCGGGCTATCGCTCTCCTACTTCAACGAATGGAGTTGCCAACTCTGGGAGCGCTGGGACGAGCACGAATGTCGAGCGTTCGAACACGCTGAACGGGCGCATGCACTGGATCCCGAAGATCATTATGCACAAATGGTCCTCGGGCGAATTCTATTGTTTCGTCGCGAGTTCGTTCGCGCTGAATCGTTTTTGGACCGAGCACTCGCGCTCAACCGCAATGACCCCGATTGCATGGTCCAGATCGCGATGGGATTGGCGTTTCTCGGCCGAGCCGAAGAGGGCGAAACGATCTTCGAACGCTGCCGGTGGCTCAATCCGTACCACCCGGATTGGTACTATGCATTTGGAGCCGTGATCGCATTCGCTCGCCAACGCTACGCGCGATGCATCGAGTATGCCGAACGAACACCGCAAAACATCATGGTCGACCTCCCGGCCTATTGGGCGGCAGCGCTGCACTGGACGGCTCAACCGCAGCTAGCGCGTCGATGCCTCGAACGGTACCTGCAGCAGTTCCAGGAGAAGATCGTTCGCGATCGTCATCCCGGACCCGGGGAAGCCCTGCGTTGGCTCATGCATGTCAATCCGTGGCGCATTGCGGGGGACGAGCGACGACTCGTCGACGCCGTGCGAGCGGTGGGCATGCTCGACGAGGTTCCTCTGGCACCGCTCGCCCCCCCTTGTGATCGGAATGCGTTTCGCAAGGTCGGTTCCCTGTGGCAGCTCAGCTTCGCAGGCCAGGACGTTTGGATCGCCCATGCGAAAGGCTTTTCGGACATCGCCACCTTACTGTCGTGCCCCGGGGAAGCCGTGTCTTGCACGACCTTGATGGGCACCGTGGGTACGAGCCTGGATGAAGTCACGGCCGATCCAAAGGCCAAGGCGGCTTATGGTGCGCGCATTCGCGAACTCCGGACCGAGTTGGAAGACGCCGAACGCATGGACGACCTCGGACGGGTCGAACCCTTGCAACGCGAGCTCGACGCATTGCTCGACCACGTCAGCTCCTCGTTCGGGCTCCGCGGACGGCCCCGCAAGCTCGCCGCCCCGAGCGACCGCGCTCGATCGGCCGTCACCCAGCGGATCCGGGCGGCGATCCGGCGAGTCGTGGCCGCTCACGACATGCTCGGGCATCACCTCCGGACAACGATTCGAACCGGTACGACGTGCATGTACCAGCCCGAGAGCATGCTCGACTGGACCCTGTAAGACGACCGCGGGACGCCTGCCCGGTGGCCCTCACGCCGTAAGATTGGATCTTACGCCAGAGAGAGCGTGCCCACCCCGATCGACATTTTCCTCAGCCCCACCACTCTCGTCATCATCGCGATGTATGCCGGCCTGATGCTACTGGAAGCGTGGCGCCCGGGTCGAACGCTTCCCCAAGTCCCCGGTTGGAAACTCAAGGGGATCCTCGCGTTCCTCGGCTACGTCCTGTTGACGACCTATCTGCCGCTGCTGTGGGATCGACACCTCGCTCGATTCCAAATCTTCGACCTGACTCACCTCTCCGTCTTTGGCGGCACCGTCGTGGGGTTCCTCGTCTACGAGCTCGGGGCTTGGGCGTGGCATCGCTCGATGCATCGATTCGCGTGGCTCTGGCGCATTCATCAAATGCACCACAGCGCCGAGCGGCTCGATACCTACGGCGCGTTCTACTTTAATCCGCTCGACATGGCGGGGTGGGCGGCGATTGGCAGCATCGCTCTCGTCCTCGTGGTCGGAGTTGCCCCTCAGGCCGCCACCAACATCGTGCTCATCGCGAGCTTCCTGACGATCTTTCAACATAGCAACGTCGAGACTCCGCGATGGCTGGGATACGTGATTCAACGCCCCGAGAGTCACACCGTCCACCACGCACGGCATGTCCACGACAAGAATTTTGCCGATCTGCCGCTCCTCGATCTCCTGTTCGGATCGTTCGAAAACCCTCCAACCTTCGAACACGAGACGGGGTTCTACGACGGAGCCTCGAACCGAGTCTGGGATCTCTTGGTCCTCCGAAACGCGACGACTCCCGTTGTGCGCGATGAGCCCTGATCCAGGGCGCCACGCAGCCCGCCGCCACATCGGATCAACCTGATAGACTTCGGTCTCATGCCGCTTCGCCCCGAAATTCTCGCGCCTGCGGGCAGCGACGACGCGTTGCAGGCGGCATTGCAGGCCGGCGCCGACGCGGTCTATTTCGGGCTTGCGGACTTCAACGCCCGTGCCCGCGCTCAAAACTTCGCCATCGAAACCCTCCCGGCCACGATGGCGAAGATCCACGCGAGTGGTGCTCGGGGTTACGTGACCCTCAACACGCTCATCTTCGACGACGAACTGCCAGACATGGCCAAGACCCTGCAAGCGTGCGCGACGGCAGGGGTCGATGCGATCATCGTGCAAGACCTGGGCGTGTTTGCGCTCGCTCGGGAGGTCGCCCCCGCGCTCCCGATTCATGCGTCCACCCAAATGACCTGTACCGACGCCGCGAGCGTTCGCTTTGCGGCCGAGCTCGGGGCATCGCGAGTCGTCGTCGCCCGCGAGCTCAGCCTCACGGACATCGAGGCGATCGCCCGCGAGGTTCCGGTCGAGCTCGAAGTGTTCGTCCACGGAGCGCTCTGCATCTCGTATTCGGGTCAGTGCCTGACGAGCGAAGCCATTGGAGGGCGGAGTGCAAACCGAGGAGCCTGCGCTCAGGCGTGCCGCTTGCCGTACGACTTGCTCGTGGATGACGCGGAGGTCGACCTGCCGAACCAGCCGTTCCTACTGTCCCCCACCGATCTCGACGCGGCCGATCTGGTGGCCGAGCTCTTGGCGGTTGGCGTCCGCGCGTTCAAGATCGAAGGCCGGCTCAAGGGGCCCGACTACGTGCGCTCGACCGTCGCGCTCTATCGCAGCGCGATACGCAACGACCTCCCTGCGGTTGGCCGTGCCCGCAGTGTCGCGCATCAAGTATTTTCCCGAGGATCGGGACCTGGGTTTTTGTGCGGCGTCGATCACCAGCGACTCGTCGAGGGGCGAACCTCTGGGCATCGCGGTCCTGAGATCGGTCCGATCACCGGAACCCCACGCGCAGGCTCGAAGGTCTGGCTCGAGCTGCGCTCGGCAGTGCCCCTTCGTCGAGGGGACGGAGTGCTGTTCGAAGGCAGCGCGACCAACGAGCCGCGCGGCGGCAAGATCTGGATGATCGAACAGGCGGGTCGTGACGTCGACTCGATCTTCGCGGGATCGTGGGCAAGGGTGTGGCTGGGACCCGATCGCGCCATCTCCGAAACCTTCATCGGTCGGCGTGTCTACAAGAGTGGCGATGCACAGCTCGCTCGTGCGATCGAACAGCTTCCTGCACCCGCCAAACGTCCGCTCGACCTTCGCGTCAGCGGTCGTAGTGGATCCCCACTCGCGATCGAAGCCATCGACGAGTTCGGCCATTCGGCCCGGGTCGAAACCGACGTTTCGCTTCAACCCGCGCGATCTCGCGGGCTCGATCCCACGATCCTGCGCGACAAACTCGGCCGCCTCGGGGACACGCCCTTCCAACTTCGCGAGCTCACGATCGACCTCGACGAACCGACGATGCTCCCCCCGTCGGCCCTCAATCAGGCGCGACGTGACCTGGTCGCAGAAATGCTGAGAGTCGCGAGAGCCGATGTCCTCGTTGGGTCGACACCGTCTCGGCTCCCGTCCCTTCACGCGACGCCCCCGTTGCCAAACGGGCTGTTCGTCCTCTGCCGCAATCGTGAGCAGGCCGAAGCCGCGCTCGGGGCGGGTGCCGACGGGGTCTACCTCGATCTCCTCGAACTCGTCGGTACGGGCCCCACGTTGCGAGCCCTACGAACATCGTTCGGGAAACCGATCGGAGTCGCGCCTCCCAGGATTCGCAAGCCTGGCGAGGACAAGATCGACCGCTTCTTGGCAGGCCTCGAGCCCGACATCTTCCTCGTCCGAACGCTCGGGGCACTGTACGAAGGCCCCGAGGCACCGTTGCTCATCGGAGATTTTTCGCTGAACGTGACGAATCGACGGGCAGCGCAAGTCGTCCTCGAGCGAGGCCTTGCCGGCTTCACTCCCGCGTACGATCTCGATGCGAGCCAGCTCGCTCGCTTGGTCACACAACCCGAGCTGGCGCCACGTGTCGAGTTGGTCGTGCATCACCCGATGCCATTCTTCCACATGGAGCATTGCCTATTCGCAGCGACGCTTTCGAACGGTCGAGATTTCCGCTCGTGCGGTCGCCCGTGCGAGCACCATCGACTGACGCTGCGGGATCGGACGGGAGCCCTCCATCCCGTCGAGGCCGACGTGGGATGCCGCAATACTGTTTTTCGTGGCGCTCCACAGAGCGCCGCCGAACTCGTCCCTGAGCTCATGACCGCGGGAGTCGGGCGCCTCCGTATCGAGTGCGTTCGCGAAACCCCGGTGCAAGTCGAAGCTCTGGTGAAAACCTACCGCAGTCTGCTCTTGGGATCGACCACGCCAGCAGGGTTGCGTCGAACGTTGGCTCGGACCGGTCAGCGGCCCATTCCGGGCTCGCTGCACGTGGTCGCCTGACTGCGGAACTCCGAGCGGTCACTCGCTCTCGTCGTCGACTTCCACCCGCTCCACGCTGACTCGGATCACGCGGCGATCGTTTGCCGCCAGGATCTTGAACCGAAACCCTTCGTAGACCACGAGCGACCCCGCGATCGGAATCTGACCCGCCAGCTGGGAGAGCAAATCCCCGACGCTGTCGACCCCGTCGTATTCCTCGACACCGAGTTCGACCCCAAACGCCTCTTCAACGGACCGCACGCTCGAGGTTCCGTCGAAATACTTGATTCCCAAGCCATCGTTCAGCGCGACCCGCGGTACGCGATCGCTCTCGTCGAAGATCTTGCCGACGATCTGTTCGAGCACGTCCTCGAGCGTCACGACGCCGACGGTATGCCCCCCGTCATCCACGACGATCGCGAGGTGAACGCGTTGCTCTTTGAATCGATCGAGCAAGTCGGAAATGAACAGACTCTCGCTGACGAAGAGCGGAGGCCGCATCAGTCGGCGAATCGTATCGTGATCGAAATCTTTGATCCCGACGAGCGACTTGATGTGCAACACCCCCTTCAAGTGATCGAGGTTGCCTTCGTGCACGGGTAGTCGGCTGTGTCCCGACTCCTTGGCGGCGTTCGAGATGCGTTCGAGCTCCCAATGGAGATTGATCGCCGTCACGCGATCCTGCGGCACCATGATGTCGCGCACGATCTTGTCGTCGAAACGGAAAATCCCCCGCAGGAGCTCGCCTTGGTCGGCGGAAATCGATCCTTCCCGCAAACCGACCTTGACCAGGTAGTCGAGGTCTTCGGAGGTCACTCGCGCTCCTTCGGGAGCACTCGTGCGCAGAACGATCCGGGTCATTCGCGAAAGCGACCAAGTAATCGGACTGAGCACGCGACTGAGCACGTTGAGGATGGTCAGTGCAGGCATCGCGATCCGATGCGAGTGGACCTTGCCAAACGCCTTCGGCAAGATTTCGCCAAAGATGATGAGGACTGCGGTCGAAATGAGGACCGCGAGCGGCACGGCATAGGCCCCCGACTCCGACAGGTGCCGGATCGCGAGCGCCGTGACGATCGACCCAAGCAAGGTATTGGCGAGATTGTTCCCCACCAAGATCGTCGAGAGCACCCTGACGGGGTCGTTCACCCAAGGAAAGATCGCCTTGGCATTGGCGCCACCTTCTTCGAGGACCCGCCGGGCGTGACGGTCGCCCATGCTCGTGATCGCCGTTTCGCTTGCAGAAAAGAACATGCTCGCAAGTAGGCAAAGCCCAATGAGGAGCATCCCCAACATGTCGGAGTCGCTCATGATCGCGCTCCTCGCTCGTCCGGAACCAACACCGTGCCGACTTGACCCGGTTCGGCCGCGGCTTTCGCCAAGGACTCCGCTCCAGCCCCAATGATATGAACCGCGCCGATCTCCCCACCGAGGTAGGGCAGGACATCCGCGACTTTGGGGATCATCCCTCCGACCACGACCCCCTCCGCGATCGCGCGGCGGGCTTCGGTCGCCGTGAGTCGGGGGATCCGCGTCTTCCAGTCGTCCTTGTCTCGCAGGACCCCAGGCACCGATGTCACGAGGAACAAGTGGTCGACCTTGAGTGCGGCAGCGAGCTCTGATGCCACCGTATCTGCGTTGACGTTGAGAACTTGGGGCACCCCATCGGCTCCAGCCGACTCTCCGATCGACAAGCTGATCGGACTGACTACGGGTGTGAACCCCTGTGCCAGCAAGATCTCGAGCAGCTGCGGATCGACCCGTTCCACATCGCCGACCAGGCCGTAGTCGAGAAAGGTGGGATCCTCTCCTGCCAGAGGCTCCGGGGCTCGCCTTCGCGCCCTCACCATGCCGGCCGATACCGCGCTCAACCCCACGGCTCGGAGGCCAACCCCCATCGCGGCAGCGACGAGGTCGATGTTGACCTCCCCTCCGAGGGCCTGCTTCACCACACGGAGCGTCTCGGGATCGGTGACCCGAAGGCCTCGAATCTTTTGGGAAGGAAGCCCGAGTCGCGCTTGAAGCTCTCCGGCTTGGGGTCCGGCTCCATGCACGATCACCCAGCGCCAACCGACGCTGCGCAATCGAGCGACTTCGGCCAAGGTTTCGCTGAGGGCGGATCGGTCTGCAACGACTTCACCGCCGATTTTGAGAAGGGCGAGGACGAACCCTCGCCCGGTTGCTGATGGAGGTCTGTCGTCGTCGTTCATAGCCGGGGCGCCAATCCGCTGCAGGACATCGAGTTCGCAGATGGATGGCAACGCAGGCAGCCTTCCAGGCTGCGGCCGCAAGGATAACCTGGACCCGCCACCGCGGCGCCCGCATCACGCGCGACATGTTTGTCAGGGGCTGACCTTCGATCCGGCTCAAGCCCGGACACCGATGTCATGCCTCACGCGACCCATTTCGGTCTAAAAGCCCAGATCCGACGAATATACCAATGATTATCTAATATTGAAGAGTTGGCCCGCCTGATGCATTTAGGGGCAGTCATCACTAGCTTGGCTTCGTCGAGTTTTTTCTTAGCTTACGTCCGCTTAGCTTACGTCCGTCCGCTTAGCTTAGGTCCTCTAAAACCCGTTTTTTGTTGAGCTTGAATTTGTCGGTCTGACGTCGACTCCCCGACGTGTAATGCGCTCTTGTCGCGCGCAGTTAGTGCTCATACGAGCTTTTGTTGCGTGTTGGGTTGATTGAAGACCCGAGGTAGCTTGGTCAGCTGCCTCGGGTTTCGTGTTTTGGTTTGGCCTCTCGCTCTCCGAGTTTAGCCTTCGTGAAGGTGGTCGATGGGCTCCTCGACGCGATCGGCTAGACGCCAGACTCGATCTCGTGGGACAGCCCCTTCCACGGCCAAACGAAACTCCTGTTGGCTCTGAATCGCGCTCATGCGCAGTCGGGTTTCGTCGACCACGAAGTGACCTCGAACGGCGCAAGCGTCACCGAGCGGCATGCCATGCCATGCAGGAGCCCAGCCTGACCGGATGAAATCGCGCTCCGAATAACGAAGCGGTCCTTGGCAGCGCGGGCATACCGTGGCGCTACCGGCCCCCTGGACCAGGGTAGCGAGCGGGTCGAGTCCGTGTTCGCGCCGCTGCTTGTTCCACCATCGACTGTCGAACTCAAACAACGGCGGTCCGGTGCGAGGCAAGAGACCTTCGTCGACGAACCATCGACTCGACAAGTAGTAGGCGGGTGCCGAACGGGTTCCTTGATCACGAGCTTCGACGAAGAGCGCTGGCTGTCCGAAATGCGGATCGATGCCCCACGCCGCTTCCAATCGTCGGCGTCGGTCGGATACCAGGTGGAAGAACGCAGCTCCAATGACGACGCGAGTGAGCCTGTCGGTAAAGATCCACAGCACGTTCGCGAGTTTGTGCCACGGGTCGACCGAGAGGTCGCAAACCTTGATCTTGTCGCAAGCCGCTTCACCGCCGGGGCGACGCCACACCGACACGAGTTTCACTTCGATGCGGTCTTCCCAGTCGAGTCGAGCGTCTCCATCATGCCACGGCAATCCGAGATGCCATTGCAGGGCATTGCCGTATCGTCCGCGTGATCGTTGCGACGGCAACAGCGAGGCGGCGGGACCAAGGGGAACACCGACGAGTTGCTCTGCCAGCAACTCCAAGTGCGCACATCGGCGCAGTGGTGGATCTTTGGCGGCTGGCGAATGCCGCAGCGGCAATCGCATTAGCGCTCCGGCGACTCATCGGCTCCAACCGCATCCTTCGCGGCCGGGGCCTTGCTGTCTGCATCATTGGGAACCGTCGCAGGACTCGGCGAGGGAGGAGTGCCGGGGTCACCCCCCGGTTTGGGGACCTCCTTCTTGCCCGCATCCGAGCTCGGTGCCACCGCGGCTTTTCCATCCGCCGCTTTGGCATCGCCAGCCTTTTTCTCGCCCGCTTTTTCGTCGCTCGATTCCTTGTCGTCGTCCTTGGGTTTGCCCGGGCGTTCGGCACAGCCCGCAAGAAACCCTAGGGAAGCGACGACGAAGGTGAGAATGGGGTTCGGATAACGATCCGCTCGCATGCGCCGAGCCTATCAAGCCTCGCCCTCGGACCGCACCGCGTCGAGGATGGCGGCGCGGATCGTTTGAGCGTCGGCGTAGTCCGGGCAATAATGAAGGGCCGGATCACGAGCCGAGAGGGCCTTGAATCGGCGCTCCTCGACGGCAAAGTCGTAGCTCAAGATCACTGGACCCGTGAAGCCCGCGTCGCGGATGGCATGGAGGATGAACAGCCCCTGGTTGTATTGCTGGAACTGACGCGCCCGAGCCGCGTCGCTGTTGAACCGAGCCGTCAGCTCCACGACGCTGCCCAACAGATCCGCGACCGGGATCCGATCGAAACGCATGTCGAGATAGACGAGGTCAGGACGACGTTCGACGATCATCTGTTGAGCCTGTCGTCCGTTGTGCGCCTGTCGGTATTCGATCCCTTCGGCCACGAACGTCGTGAGGTTCGTGAGGTACTCGTCCCCGTCCTCGACGATGAGGACGTCGATGACTCCCCCCGCGCCCGTCACTCGGCAGCCTCCAAGACCACGAGTGCGTGTTCTTCGAGGATAAAGAATCGAATCACGACCGCCTTGCTCCAACCGGGTTCCGATTCGACGCTGATCGATCCATCGTATCTGGACAACAGATCCACGGTGATCCCCATCCCGCGTTCGACGTAGCGGCCTCGCAGCATCTCGTTCGTCAATGCCTCCGGCGATCGATCTTTGATGCGAATGCAGAGCGATTCGAGACCGGTAATGTCGTCGACTTCGGTCGCGAGCTCGACGCCAAGACCCGCCCCTGCACCGGCGTACTGCAGTGTGCTTCGCAACGAGTTCCGAAACACGTTGACGAGGATGTCCTCGAGATCGGTACGGAAGATCCGTACTGCTCGTCCGACCCCCAGGACCTCGAGCGGCATCACTTCGTGGTCTTGGAACTGCTGCTCGCCCCGAACCTTGTCATAGGTCTGTTCGAGCAGCTTCGGATCCACGACGGTGATGCAGAGCTCGTGTAAGAGGAGGCTGAGTTGCTCGAACGCCTGACGTCCGAGCACCGCCCCGGCCCGATTCAGCTGGCGTGCCAGGTCGAGCTTCTCACTCGCGGCGAGGTCGTCCGCCCGACGCATTCTCCCCGACCAACGAGCCAACGACTCGAACGATTCGATCATAGGACGAACGATGGGATCCTTTCTGCGCAGATTGAGTGCGACCTCATGTGCACGCGCGACCTTCTCGAGTTCATCCAGGTAGCCCAAAAAACGGCCATGGACGCCACCGCGAGCTTCGCCTTCGGTTCCGAACAAGCGTGTGCCGAGGAGCCTCGCACGCGATGAGGCGTCCGATGCGTCGAGCTCCAAGGCACGAGCCACATCGGTCAAGAAGGCCGTGTTGTGCTTGAGGATCTCGTGACGAACGAGGCTCAGGATCGACGCGATCTCCGGGAAACTCTTGGGTGCCCGCTCGAGTAACTGACGCAGCGACGCACCTCGATAGTAACGCCAGAGCCTCCAAACCGGGATCGAGATCAGGATCGCTAGCGAGGCGAGCAACAGCACCGAAAATTGGAAAACCCTGCGGTCGATCGCGCGCCGGAGCTCCTCCGCGGGACCGTAGTGAAGGTCCCAGCGATTGGCTTGCGCCAGGTAGTGATCGAGCTGCCGTCCGGCTTCGAATACGTTCCCTTCCTGCCAGAGTAGCTCCGCGAGCGTAAACCGGGCCGTCAACGAACCCAGATCCGCCGCACCGCGCAAATGGGCGAGTGCCTCGTCGGGCAGATCGGACTTGAGCAACAAACCCAGACGTTCGTGGACCTCGACTTGGTCTTCACGCATTTGCAAGCTCTGCTCCCAATAGAGCCGAGCGTCGCCGGGTCGATCCTGATATGCGACCACCCGAGCGAGTTCGTTGAGCACCACCGGTTCCGTCGGAAACCGAGCGCGGGCATCGAGCAAGATCTCTTCCGCGATGGCCCAGTTTTGTTGCTCGGTACCGCGGAGATAGGCCTCATTGATGAGGCTCTGGAGGTCGGGTTCGAGAACCCGTAAGGTCGGATCCCGGGGCGGCTCGATCGCAGGTAATTCGTCGCGATGGAGGTCACGCTCGAGCTCCCGGATCGTTTTGCGGGCGCGTTTGCTGTCCACATCGTCGATGGCCACGGAGCGGACGAAGATCCGATAGTGCTCGCGTGCCTGTTGGGAGTCGCTCCGTGCCAATAGATCGCCGAGCAGCAAGTGCAGTCGAACGAGGTCGGGCCGCAGGCGAAGCGCCGCCGAAAGGTGTCGAACCGCTTCAGCGTCTTCGGCACCGGCGAACTCCGTGACGTAGAGCATCCCGAGCGTGATGTGGGCCTGGTAATGGGATGGATCCATTCGGACGGCACGGCCCAAGTCGTCGACCGCCCGAGCGAAGTGTTGCTGTCCCGCGAGAGCGACACCACGTGCGTAGTACGCCTGGGGAAACCACGGTGAATCGTCGATGGCGCGGCCGAGTTCTTCGATCGCACGCCCGAGTTCGCCGGCATCCAGGGCCGCAACGCCCCGTGTGTAGGCTTCGTTGGCGGCCTCGGATGGTTTGAACCCACGGGTCTTGTCGAGGTCCCGCAATTGCATCGCAAAGTTCACTTCTTCGAGCAATGTCGCGGCGTCGCGCGCCTTGGGGTCATCGGGATAGAGGACCAAGAGCTCGGTGTAGAGGCCCGCGGCGATCTTGAGCTCCTCGCGTTCACGGTGAAGGTCGGCCGCCAGACGCAGGGCACGGGCTACCGGTCGGCCACCGAGCACACTCACCTCGTCGCGATAGCGGCGAAGCTCGTCGACGGCTTCTTGATAGAGGGCCGCGGGATACATCGGGGTTTCCGTATGGGCGAGGCCCTCGTGGCTCAACAGCTCGACCAACGTGACGCGAATGTCGTCGGGGCGGCCCGAGGATCCCGGCGGTTCCGCGGCGAGCTCGCGGACGAGGGCCAGCCGTCGTGCCCGAAACGGAGGCCCACACTCACCCATCCAATCGACGGCGACCCCACGATGTCGGAGCCAGGCTCCGCGCGGATCTTCCGTGGCGAGCTCCATCAGATCGGCGAGGGCGGTCCGCGAGCAAACACCTGCGCCGGCGCGCTCCTTGCGGGCCAGGGCTCGCCCGAGCAGGGCCGTTGGCTCACCCGGAAGTAAGGCCAATGCCGCCGTGTACTCACGAATCGCTTCGTCCCAACGTCCGCGTTCGCCCGCCGCTTGAGCGTGTGCCGTGCGTTGCCCAAACTCGAGGATCCGACGCAAACGCTCCTCGTCTTCGGCGAGGGCCGGCGCCTCACCACCGTTTTCGATCGCCGTTTCACCCGGGGGTGGCGGAGGCAACACGGACGCATCCATGATGGGAGCTGGTTCGGGCTCCGCTCCAACTGGTGCGGACACGAACCAAAGGCTCGACATGGCGAACGCCAGCGAAACCGCACGCACGGGCAAGCAACGATGGGCGATCGTTCGGGTCATGGACCTCGGCGTCGCTTGAGCGAACGCAGCTTGATACCGAGTTGATTCATCCGTAGCTGGATCTTGCGGCCACCGTGAGGATCGCGAAGCAACAATTCCGCCAGCTTTGCGAGATCGCCATTGTACCGACGATAGAGGAACTCGAGGTATTGGCGTTCGACTTCACAACTGACCGCATTGAGTGACTCCTGCGGCTCGAGCGAAACGTTGACCCGCAACCCAAGTCCAGGCGCCTCGCCGCCATCGTCCTCGCCGAGATCGTCTGCGGGAGGAGGCTCCATGGGTCGCAACAGATCCCGCAAGGTTCGAGGCAGAATCGGGATGACCTCGGGCCGTGAAGCATGCCCAGGATTCTCGGGTTCGACCTCCTCGGCACGCTCGACCAAATCGACCAAGGTCAATGTGACGAGGTTTGACAGCAACATCTCGAACTGCCGAAAGTTTCCCGGCCAAGAGAAGTCGTTCAGCATGTTGTAGCTGCTCTGGTGAAACATGAAATACACCCGACGAGGATCGGCCCGAGGCGGGACCTCGCGGCCAACGGCAACCGGAATGGGCGTTCCATCCTCGGGTGTCAACAACCCACGCTGCGCGGCATACTGAGCGAGCAGATCGTGATTGTAGGGCTCGCGTACGACGCGGCGAACGAATCGATCGAGCAACGCAGCGAAGTCGTCGCGCCGCTCGACGAGCCCAGGCAACCGCATCGCGGTGGCGGGATTGAGCCTCATATAGAGGTCTTCCCGGAATTTGCCATGTCGGACCAACACGGCGAGATCCTCGTTGGTCGCGACCACCAGCTTGATCTCGCAAGTCTTCTCTTCGACGGAACCCACCGGTCGATAGCGACCTTCTTGCAGCACCAGCAAGAGCGATTTTTGCAACTCGAGCCCGAGGTTGCCAATCTCGTCCAGAAATAGAGTTCCACCGTGCGCGCGTGCCAGCACGCCTTCACGCGTCGTCGTTGCACCCGTGAATGCGCCCTTGACCACACCAAACAGATGCGCGGCCATGAGGTCGCTTGGAACAGTGGCCAGATCGACCGCCACGAAAGGCCCCGCACGCTCCGATCGAGGATGGATGAACTCACGCGCGAGTAGACTCTTGCCGGTACCCGTCGCCCCGAGCAAAATGATCGGCAGTCGGCCGCGGGCCAAAATCGTCAGGCGACGGCGCAATGTCGCCATGCGGGTCGTCGAACCCCAGTAAAACGGCTCGTCCTCCGAAGGAGTTCGCTCGGCTCGGGCGAGGATGCCCTCGATTTGCAGCTTCAACGACCGCGCATCGAGGTAGTCGTCGTCGAGTAAGTAGGTGTAATCCTCCGCACGCAAACGTTCCGCATCCGCCTCGAGCGGCAAATCGTTGCGCGACGTCATCACAATGACCGGAAGATCCGGGTGGGTCTGCCGCAATCGATCGAGGATATGCAGACCCTGGGCTCGGCGGAGTCGCTCCACGGCTCGTGCTCGTTCGCGTCCCTCCGGAAGTTTGCCCTTGTCGTTGGGCAGGAGTTCTTCTTCGGGAATGTCGAAATGAACGTCGAGGAGGACCAAGTCTACCGACGCACGGTGGGTCGCGAGGCGCTCCTCCGCTTGCCGATAGTTTCGCGCCGGTTCTAGAAAATCATGGTCGGGGATGAATCGACGGCACAACTCGTAGTATTTGTCCTCATCATCGATGATCAGGATCGAGGACATGGGTCATCCCTCGACAACTCTCGAGCAAGGGCGCTCAACTCTTGTCGGATCGTAGCTTGGGCGTGCCGAATCGTCGGCCGAGCATCGGCCAACGACCCGGTGAGCTCGGGGTTACGTAAGTTGGCTTCGAGCCCTCTCAGCGATTCGACCACCTGAGCTACGCGTTGGAGCCGCGGTTCTTCCAGCGACCGGGCCGATCGGGCGATATGTCGATCCCAAATGGACCACGCGGGTTGACCACCGAGAGTACCAAGCAGATCTGCGCGCAGGGCTTCAAGGAACTCCGGACGAAGCAGCCCTGTCCACGCTTCGTCGTCGAAGTTGCAGGATCGAAAGGCCACGTACTTCGCGAGGTCATGCTTGAGGTCGGCGACGAGCTCTTGCAACGAAGGCTCGCGCTCCTGGCAGGTCACGTCGCCGTCCCTCCGAAACCTGGCGACTGGCTCAGCGAGTAATCTGATATCGAGTCGCCCGCGCGCGCCCGGCACTCGAGACCTTGCCCATTTTCTTCATCCAGTTGAGGTAACCGCGAAGTTCGTCGACATCGACGTCGACCCGCTTGGCCAGTTGGCCGATGGTCAGGGGTTCGTCGCTCATCGCGTCGAGAATGCGACGATAGATCCGCTCCTCATCCGCCGCAGCGGTCCACGATTCCGAAGGTGATTGGAAGGGCGCTGGTCGTGAAGCGGCCTGGATCTGCCGTCGCGGTGATACCCCATCCACCATCCGGCCTAGGCCGGCATCGGCCAAAGCTTGCCGAAGATCCCCGAACGTCAACTGACGCAGGGCTTCGCCCGCGTCGCTGCGGAGCAACTCGTGGAGCGTTGTGGAAGGTGGCACCTGGGCGACGGTGTTCATGGCTGCTTTACGAAGCAAGCTGGCGCGATTATTTCGCAGCGCCGACTCGAACAACTGTGCGATCTCGGTCATTGGACGATATTCGACGTGCTCGCAACTCGAGCGTTTGGGGCAACGTCGCGGCGGGAATATGCCACCTGAGGACCGACGCGTCTACCGTTCAAACTGCACGAGTCAGCCGGACTTTTCGGTCGGGTATGCGTGGCCTTGCGAAACCGGAATACGGAAGCAAGCGAGGCGGCTCGTGCGGCTACGAAATCGTGCTCAGCCACATTCCAACGCACCAAAATCGACCGTTTCGAACCCGCATATGTAACAGCAGTTTTCGCAGGGCAGTGTTCCTTCCAAGCCCACGCCCCACTCGAACGCCGCAGAACGTGCACCCAAACAGACGAGATCCCCCTCGAGACACGCGATGGTCTCGACCGCGTTGAACCCATCGCCGGGCGTCACGAACGCCTCATCTGGCCCAGGCCATGCCCAATCCTGGGTTTGCGACCACAATCGCCATTCGATGTCCGCCCCATCGCCGCAGGCATCGATGAGTAACCATGTCTGCTCGATGTCAGCACTGCAGTTCACCGGGTTCTCATCACCCGCATTCCCGCAGTCGGCCACGCCGTCGCACAAGAACTCCTCGGGGATGCACTCGTCGGTCCCGCACGCCGACACGAAGGAAGGCGCGCAGACGCACGTTTCGTAATCGCAGTACGCATTTGGTCCGCAGAGGCCCTCGCAGCCGCTCGCCAACCCATAGTCGTCGTCGGTCGCCTCGAACACGCAGCCAAACAACGCGCATCCAAAAATGAACCCAAGGCGCAATGGCGAACGCATCGGCCGCTAGCGTAGCAGTCGCGGACGACGATCACACGGTCATGTCTCCGCTTGTGACCCGGGTCGCACTCTCGGCAAACTAGAGAGATGGGCGCCACTTCCGCCCGTTTCGTGACGATGAGTGACGTGAGGTCCCCGCGATGTCACGAAAGTCCTTCGCAATGGAAGCACCACTCCGTCGTTGGTTCTCCGATGCGAGAGTGTGTCACCGTGATGGTTCCTTGGGTTGCCCGTCATGGAATGTCCATGCGGGCGCGAACGTACCCTATCCTCAGTCCCGCGGATGGCCGATCTCATCGAACGTGATCTTGCGGTGTTGTGGCACCCTGCTTCGCATTTTGCAGATCATGAGAGGCTTCCTCCCTTACCGGTCGCCTCTGCGCGCGGGTCATGGCTTACCCTCCACGACGGCCGCAAAATCCTCGATGCGATCTCCTCGTGGTGGACCAGCCTTCATGGTCACGGGCATCCCGCGATCGTGAAAGCGATTCAACGACAAGTCGAGCGGCTCGACCACGTCATGCTCGCGGGGTTCACTCACGAACCTGCCGTCGAGTTGGCCGAAGCACTCGTCAACCTCGCACCCCCGGGATATGGAAAGGTGTTTTACGCGGATTGCGGGTCCGCGGCCGTCGAGGTTTCGCTGAAGTTGAGCTTCCAAAGCCGACAGCAACGAGGGCAACCGCGACGCCAGCGATTTGCCACGCTTCGGAACAGTTATCACGGGGAAACGTTGGGGGCTCTCGCCGTGAGTGGCAGCGATCTCTATCGCAAGACGTTCGCGCCGCTCCTCATGGACGTTCTCGAACTACCCGTCCCCCGATTTTCCGGTCACGTCCACGAGGCCCTCGGATCTGATCTTGGAGCCGACACTTCGGAAGCCGACGAAACGGTGCGTCTCCTGAACGAACATGCCGAGGAGCTCACCGCGATCATCATCGAGCCGCTCGTGCAATGCGCTGGCAAGATGGCCATGATGGGATCTGGCTTCTACCGCCGGGTCGTGAACGAAGCCCAGCGGCTGGGTATTCACGTCATCGCCGATGAAATCGCCGTGGCGTTTGGCCGAACCGGACGCTTGTTTGCGAGCACATGGGCCGATGTTCAACCCGATCTCTTGTGTTTGAGTAAGGGGCTCTCGGGCGGAGTGTTGCCCCTCGCCTGCGTGCTCGTCCGACGCGGATTCGAGGCCGACTTTCACGGCGATCCGTCGCGGAGCTTTCTCCATTCGCACACGTTCACCGGCAATCCGATCGCCTGCGCGGCCGGGCTCGCCAGCTTGCGGATCTTACAAGACGAAACCTTGCCCAACCTTCCACCGGTGATCGCTCGGCTCGGCGAAGCGGCTCAGGCCGTCGCTCGCCGCTCGACGGTTCGCGCGGTCCGTCAATGTGGCGCCATCGTTGCGTTCGACGTTGCCGCGGCCACACCTTCCCTCATGCCGTCGGCGGGGCGGATGAGCTTGACCTTGCGCGAGGCCGCACTCCAGCGTGGCGTTCTCTTGCGGCCCCTCCATGACACGGTCTACTGGATGCCACCCCTCAATGTAGATACTTCGACCATCGCGACGCTCGCCGAAGTGACGAGCGATGTGCTCGACTCCGTCCTCGGCACCGCGTGAGCGTACCGCCCGATACCGCGATCACGCACCTCGTTCGTTCCACGGCTGCGCGGGAGCGCGTATCCTCGAATCGCACGTGAACGCTGTCGAACCGCCAGGCGGCCCATCCGATCGCTCTCGTTCACATTCACGCTGGCATGTCTCGCCGACGGTGGATCTATGCGCGTATGCATTCAGTTGGGTTTGGGTGTTCGTGCCGCTCGCGTGCCTCGGAGATACCAAGGAGGACTACCTCGGTTGGTACTTGCTCATCCTCGTGGCAACCGACGTCCATCGCCATTACGGTCTGCCTTACGTCTATCTCGACCAGCAGATCCGCTCGCGGTTCAAGGTCCGGTTCACGCTCTTCCCCGCGGTCATGCTGGGGCTCTGGGCGAGCAGCCCCTATCTCGTGCGATCCCATGCACCACTCACGTGGCTCACGCTCGCGGAGATCGTGACGGGCGTGGTTCTGTCGGCTCAGGTTCTCGGTCGCGATCGCGACGGGCAGCCGTTCCCTTGGAATGACGTCGGCAAAGCTGCGGGCGTGGGACTTTTGGTGACCTCGCTCCTCTGGACATCGAATCCGATGGGCCTTGCCCCCTGGAGTTCCCTGTTCGGTTTGGCCGCCGTGTCGATCGCACTCGATGCGTTCGCCTATCGCCGGGCGGACGGACCACGTATTGCATTCGTCGTGATCGCGGCCGTCCTACTGACGACGATCGCTCTGGTTTGCAGCGGCATTCGCATCGACCGGCCGCTCGTTCGTCCCCGCGAGCTCATCGACCTCGCGGCTCGCAGCCGGCGCTTGGAACATCTGGCACGCGTACATGCAGAAATACGGCATTCTGCGAATGTACAGTGCCAAGAGTGGTCGAGTGGACAAGGTGCCTGGGTGGGTCGATCGACTCCTCGTGTTCGGATGGCTGCCGTTTTTACTTCGTATGGCTGGGGTCCCGACATCGCGACACCATCATGGGTTCGTTCAAGGCAGGCCAGCGCACGTTGGATCCCATTCTCACGGCCATGGAGTGGGCAGCTCCCTATGCGCTGATTCGACCTCCCTGCTCGTCGCCTTTGCGATCGCAGCATTCGTCCAACGCGAATGGCGAATCCACGAATGGCGAAATGCGCCGAGGTTGTGGATGGCGCTCGGAACGACATTGCTCTCATCGACGTTCCTGTTCGTGCATCCGATCAAGGCCTATCTCACCTATGCGTTCAGCCACGCGGTCGAGTACATGGTGTTCGTTTGGGCGTTCCAGCACCGACGGTATGCCCAACCGCTCGCTCACCACCCTTGGCTCGGTTGGGCGCTGCAACGCCCTTGGTTGGCCTCGGCCTGACGTTTCTCGTGCTCAAGTATTGGGGCCGGACCATCGCGATCGATGGCCGCGCCCGTGCCCAAGCATGGTGCGTTCGTGAGCCAGCCGCTCCGCATCATCCAGACGGACGCCTACCCGCATCAAACGGATCTGCTGGTCATCCGGAGCCTCGTGGTCACGCCTGGGGTGCCGAGCCTGGTCGAGAAGGCCTGTCCAACAGGCCCCTCGATGAGGGCTCGAGCTTGGCATTGCGCCCATGGGTCCCCAAGCGGGCTTCGCCGCGATTGAGCCTATTTGCGCAAAAAGTCGTCGATCGCGAGCGGCGGGAACAAGACCTGGGCGGGGATCACCTCTTTGGTCCCGCCATCTTTCGCCCAGGTCAAACGCAACGCAAGGTCACCCGCCGCACCGTGGTACCAAAGGAGGTCGAGTCCGTACTCGCCAGCGGCTACCGCGATGGTTGCACACTTCTCCTGCGGTGGATGGGAGCCGTCGTTATTGACCACTTCGGTTTGCTCCAGATACAGGATCGCCCCGCTTCCAGCGGTAAGGCAGAGTTCGTAATCGCCCTCGGCGACCACGTTGAGCGAACCGGTGAAGTGGATAGCAAACCACTCGTTGCGTCCGGCAAGAGTTTGGGTGAAGGGACCGGCCGGGATATCGAGTTGGTCGACCGCGATCGTTGCAATCGGGGTACCGAGATCGTCGAACGCCGGAAGCTCTTTCACTTCGTTCGCAACCGCATAGACGTTGCCGATGAGCCCTTGGCCCGGTTGGGTGCGAGGCTTGCCGAAGGGATGGCTGTTCGCCAACACCTCGACCTTCACCTCGGTTTGTTGCGCAGCGGCAAATCCCTGAATCGGGCCTGATCGGGAGCCAAGCGCCAAAGCGGCACTGCCCGGCGGACCGCCGACTTGGACGAGCAGATGATCCACTTCGCGGACGAGAATCCGTGGGCGACCATTGCCGAGCCGCACGATCAGTCCTTCCGCATCGAGCCCGGAACCAAAGACATCGAGCTGGCTGCCGACCGAGGTGATCGTTGGAAGGACGCCAGCGAGGGTGACTCCGCTCGTGTCGACCGGCTTCCGCGTATACTTGCGCGTTTCGCCGGGTTTGGCGGCAGGTCGGGGCGCGGTGATTTTTTTGGTCTCGAGTTTCGCCGCCGTGCCGGCGGTCACCATCCGAATGCGGGACGCGTCGTTCGAGGTATCGCGACCGGTGCCAGAGGAACCGCCCCCCGCCCCTTGGTTGGGTTTTTCACTATAGTAGCCATCGTAAGCAAGGGGGTCGCTCGAGCCTTGGCTCGCCCCTTTCCCCGCGCACGCGGCCAGCATGAGGGTAGAAGCGAGTATCGAGCATCGCAAAGTCGTCATGCGAGGATCCTGGTTGAAAGCGCGGAGTTGGACGAGCCAGCGCCGCCGGCATTCTACCGCTGCTCTTCGGGCGAGTCTGCCGGATGCGCGAGTACGAGGACCTTCCCGCGAACCGTCGAGACCTCGAATCGAACCTTCGCGCATTTATGGCGCTCCCGAATCTTCGGGGCCTCACGAGCGAGTTTGCGGCAAAGCGCCGCGTAGGTCAGACCGTCGAGACTCTCGCCCGCGGCCCGTTTGGCTTTGACGAGCTGACTGAAGACATCGCGCATATGGCGAGGATCCAGCCCGGCGTCGTCGGACGACTCGGACCCACGCCCTTCGGCATGATGGGACTCACGCCCTTCGGCATGATGGGACTCACGCCCTTCGGGCTGCTGGGCCGGTCGTTTGGCAACCTTCGGAGGCGGTGGAACAACCGTTCGAGGCGCTTCGGAGGCGGGCAACTCCGTCATGGGCGGCGATGGATCCACACCATCGGTCGGTCCTTTTGGCATTTGACGAAACCGAAGGGTGTCCTTCCGAAACACACCGCGTTCGATCTCGAGCTCCACGCGGACCCAATGCTGTTTGTACATGTTGAAGCGAGCGCGTAGCCCATCCAACCTGAAACGAAGCACAGCGGTCCGAAACGGTTCACTCTCGAGCAATCGCAGCTGACGTTGCACTCGATCGCGGAGCCGAACGGGCGCGACTCGGTCCACACCCGTGAAGTATTTTGCGTACGCTACCCAAAGTTCCTGGATCGCCTCCTCGAACGCATCGAGTTGAGCGCGTGCCTGGAGCGCATCCCTGGGCTTCGGCAAATCCAAGGTGCGAGAGTTTACCCCGGGCGACCCGCCCGAGCCAGCGGCGCTTCAGCGCAAATACCGCAAGCATGTTCCGTCGAGGCGAACTATGCTCTGGTTCGACTTCGTGCTCGGCAACCTTCTGCCATTCGTCCTCCTGATCGGGCCGCTCATCTTCGTGCACGAGTTGGGCCACCTGATCGCGGCCAAGCTCGTGGACGTCAAGGTCGATCGCTTTTCGATCGGGCTCGGCCCTGCGCTACTGAGTGCGAAGCTCGGAGAAACCGAGTACGTCCTCGCACCGATCCCCCTTGGGGGATACGTGTCGATGGCCGGTCAGAGGCCCGAAGATGCCCCGATCACCGGGGACTCCGAGCGTTCGCTTTCGAACAAGCCCTTGTGGGCGCGATACCTTGTGCTCGGGGCAGGACCCGCGGCCAACCTACTCCTGCCAATCGTTGTCTATTTCTTCTACTTCCTCATCAATCACACCGCCGTCACGCCAGCGATCATCGGCACCGTAACGCCAGGTTCTGCCGCTGAACAAGCTGGCCTGCGACAAGGGGACCGCATCATCGCGATCGAAGGACGCGATGTTCATTCTTGGAACGAGATGGCGAAACGCATCTCGGCGGCGCCTGGCGAAGAGCTCGAGATTCAAATCGATCGCGAAGGTCGAAGGCTCGATCGTGCCGTGACCCCGCACCGAACCGTCGTATCCAATGCGATTGGGACGCGTGAGGTTCGCGGACGCCTCGGCGTGCTCAACATTTTCAACGCACCGCAGATCGGGATCGTCGATCGAAATTCCGCCGCCTATCAGGAAGGATTGCGGACGGGCGACGTGATCACCTCCGTCAATGGCGAGCCGGTCAAGACCATCGAGGAGCTCGAGCACATACTATCGCTCGAACACAGCCGCGATGCTCTGATCCGCCTCACGTACCTGCGTCCCGTTCGGGTGCAGGTCGCCATGGGCACATTCCTCGTCTACGAGTCGCACCACGCCCAACTGCGACCGCGTCAACGCGAAGGGAACGAGAGCCCCACCGGCATTCTCCCGGCACGCGCTTTCGTTCGATCCGTGGACCCTGAATCGCCGGCCGCCAAAGCCGGCGTCAAGCCTGGCGATCGCATCGCAGCGATCGAGGGCAAGCCATTCACCCAATGGTGGCTTCTCGAAGATCGGCTGGCGAAGGATCGGGATCAGCCGATTGCGCTCGAGATTCAGACGCCCGGGGAGGCCCCGCGCTCCGTCGAACTCACCCTCGGCGAGCTCAAATGGCGGAACATCTACGATCAGGATCGCACGATGCCTTGGCTCGGGATCCACCCCTATCAAAAATACTATCAGGCGCCTCCCGAGCCATTGCGTGGGCGATTCAACTACGCCCTGCTCTCCTCGATCGACCACACGCTTCGGGTTGCGGCGATGATTTCGACCGCGCTCACGCAAATGGTGACCCTTGAAAGAGGTGTCGACGAGCTCTCGAGTGTCGTCGGACTCTACAAGGTCGCGGGAACGGCTTATGAACGTGGGCCCGGCGAGTTCCTGGAATTGCTCGCAACGTTGAGCGTCAATTTGGGGGTCATCAATCTCCTCCCGATCCCCGTGCTCGACGGAGGCCACTTGATGTTTTTCACGATCGAAGCCGTTCGACGACGTCCGCTCGGCCAACGGGCGCGTGAAGTCACATCGGCGATCGGCCTGTTCGTGATCGTGGTGTTGCTGTTCATCGCAGCCCGCAACGATCTGCTGCGGTATTGGCTGTGACCACCCGATGGATCATCGGGTTCGATACGTCGACCCCGCGCACTGTGATCGCCCTCGGGCACATCGATGCCGATGGCTCCGACGTCCTCGTGGCCGAGCATGAGGAGGACGATGGTGCCGGTCAGGCATCGGCACGCCTCGTGCCGCGGTTGCAAGCCATGCTCGACCAGGTGGGCATCACCCCATCGTCACTGCATGCGGTTGCATGTGGGCGCGGACCCGGCACGTTCACCGGAACGCGCGTGGCCATTGCGACCGCCAAGGGCCTCGCGCTTGGCCTCGGGCTTCCGCTCTGGCCCATCTCCACATTGCACGCGCTCGCCTTCACGCGCGACACCGAAGGCCTCGTACTCGCTCTGCTCGACGCTCGCCGAGGTGAGGTCTACTCCACCCTGGTGGAGCTCGGGTCCCCGCACGCTCGACCGCGTCTGACGTCTCACGACGAGGAGCGAGTGACGACGGTCGCCGAGCTCGTGGAGCGTCACGCCGCTCATGAATTCGTGACGGCCATCGGTCCAGCCGTGGCTCCGTATGCGGCCGGACTGCCCGTTGCGTGGCGCGAGCGTGCGATCCTGTTGCATGGACCATCGCCACGGGGTCTGTGGCGAGCCACGGTCCTGGCGGAGGCCACGGTCGCGGCCAGCGACCCGGCGACCGTTCATGCAGTCTATTTGCGGCAGAGCTACGCCGAACTGGGGCTCAACGTACCCAAGCGACCGATGGTCAAAAGCCCCTTCGTCGACGAGACTTGAGCGTGTATCCATGCAGCTGATGGAACCGGCCGTCGCCCTCATCGCTCACGACAAGAAGAAGGACGATCTCGTTCAGTTCGTGCTCGCCCATCGGGTCGCCCTGGGCGACTTTCCCCTCGTCGCAACCGGGACGACGGGGCTGCGCCTCATCGAAGCTACTGGCCTCGCGGTCGAACGCGTGTTGTCGGGCCCGCTCGGCGGCGACCAGCAGATCGGGGGTCGGGTGGCCGAAGGCCGCATTCGTGCCGTGATCTTCTTTCGCGATCCGTTGACCGCGCAGCCGCACGAGCCTGATGTCGCAGCCCTGATGAGGATCTGCGACGTCCACAATGTTCCTCTCGTGACCAACGTGGCCTCCGCCGAGGCCATCGTGGATTGGCTCACGACTCGACGCATCGCACCCTGACGGTGCTCATGCGTTGCAATAAGTTTGCAAGCGCAAAACTGCTGCCTATATCCGTTGTTCGCCGAATATTCGATCGCTCGATTCTCGTCCATTGCTGTCGAAGTCGACTCGATCTCGACACTGGTACCTCGCCACAGGGATCTTGCCCTGTTGCAACACCGCCCCCATTCCGCCTCGCGTTGTTGCGAAGTCTCGAAGTATGCCCGACACATCTTCGCATCCGCGCCTAGCGAGGCGGGACGCTGACGGCGTTTCTTACGATCGAAATCCAGGTTCCAGGGGACTAGATCGAGGAGTTGGATTGCTCGTGCCGCACGACACGTGCACCGGGACTTTGGCGAATGTGTCGTATGCCGGTTTCTGCGCAACAACTGCAACAATCGCGGCTATTGTTGGCATCTGATCACCGTGATCGGGCGAACCTAGACAGCTCCTGACGACCTCCGCCCCTCACGTGACGTCACACGCAGCGTTCGCGTGGCGCCCCTCGGTACGAGCAGGTTGTCGGTTCGCACGACCGCCTCGGTGGTACGATGCCCTAGCGATGACTTGGTTTCTCGAACGTCGTTCAGCCCTTTTGTGTTCGCTCCTCGGCACCGCGTGGGTGTCGGTCATCGCTTGCGATGACTCGTCGTCGAACGATCCCGGCGTCGACGATGGCAGCAATTTGGTGACGTCCTCTTCGGGGACCGACGACGAGGCCGTTGCCGCAACGTCCACGGACTCGGGCCCAGGCGGCGAGGAGACCACCGGAACGACGACCGGCGACCTCCCGATGGAGTCAGACTCCGAAACGGACGAGCTCGATGAGACGGAAGGCGGTGAGCCGGAGATCGACCCCGAGGTTTTGTCGCTGTTCATGATCCAATGCCAGACGTGTCATGGGACATCGGGCGAGGGCGTCGAGTTTCTCGGCCCCGAGATTCGACATCCCAATTTCAACCATGCGACCTATGTGATCCGAAATGGCGACGTGAATCTGCGCGCAGGGTTCACAGGTGCGATGCTCGCGTATCCCGAGTCGGCTGTTTCGGAGGAAGAGCTGTTGGGCATTCTCACGTGGCTGAACGATTTTCCCAAGCCCACGACCGGCGCTCGGCTCTTTGCGGACTATTGCGCCAACTGTCACGGTGCCGACGGCCGCGGCGGCCCCGACGAGTACGCAAGTGAGCAACACTCGGCTCCTTTCATCCGGAGGGGGGACGATTTTCTCTCATTCGTACGACAAGGCGCGCGCCCGGATGAACCAGAAGCGCGGAACGAGCACATGCCCGCATTTTCTACGACCGTCTTGACCGACGCGGAGATCAGGCTGATCGAAGCCTGGCTCCCGACGTCGTAGTCGACCGCGACCCGGCCCCCTTCAGCGCACGTCCTGCAGCGAGGGACGAGCGGCGCGGCAGCTGGCTTCGAGTCCAGCAAGATCGACGATCTCGCCGATGAAGGGCGATCGCATATCGGTGAAACGATCGAGATTGTGCCCCACGCCGATCGGGGGCCAATCCGGAGGCCCGCTCGTGAATCGACCACCGCGGTCTCGCATGTGCCGACGATCCGAGGCGAGACACGTCCGATAGAGGTCGGCCGACACGATGCGGAAATGCGGACGAAACGAGATGGACGCCGTCCGGAACGTCTGAGCCAGGTACTCACCGACGTCGACGTCGAGGCCGAGCATGGAATCGAGATCCCAAACCCGGTTCGCATCGGACCCCTGCACGAGGATGAACACGTGGTAGTCCCAAAAGACCGGATGATTCGAGGAGCCACCCGCTCGCTGCCGCCACATGGCAACTTGGCGGCGTGCATTCGACACGACGATGACGTTTCGCGGAGCGGTCCCGAGCCGAGGATCGCCGCTCAAATGCCAAGCGTTCTCCTCACAATAATAGGGACAGTAGGAGAATCCATTCATGTCGGTTCGGCCCCGGTAGTATCCGATGGCGAGCGATCGTTGCGACGTAAATTCGCCAAGAACGCCGCAATGGTAGGAGCCACCCGGCTCGGATAGTCCATGTGCACGTGGTGACGACCGAGCACGTGTTCGACGCGAAGGTCGCGGACCGCCGCCACGCGGTCGAGCTCGATCTGCGCCCCCATGGAAAGCCCTTCGCTCGCTCGTACGAGCAGGGACGGACAATCGATGGCTCGCAAGAATGCGAGGACGTGCGCTTCGGTCATTCGTAACCGGGATGGCAGACGCAAACGACCATCGGCCGACCAGACCACGCCGTCGTCGAGGTCCCTGATTCCCCGTTGCATGAGATACTCGACCGACTCGGGGGTCATCGCACGCGCCGCCTTCGCTCGTTCGAGCAAGACGTCGCGATGGGCAAACACTTGCCGCCGCTGGCGAGTCCACTGGATCTGCTCCTTCAATGCGCGAGCCAACCGGATGGGAGCGTCCTCCGGTGCATCGGTCATCGGTCCCATGGCATCGAGCATCACGAGTCGCACCACCCGATCGGGCAGCATCCCCGCCAATGCGGCTGCGATCGCGGCCCCCAACGAATGACCGAGCAAAGCGAAGCGAGACCATCCGAGCGCCTCGATCGCCCAGAACACCTCGGCGACCAAGTCGACGAAGGCATAGAGATAGCCCGCACCGTGATGATCGGACTCACCATGGCCCGGGAGGTCGAGCGCGACGATTCGCAAGTGCGGGAGCTCGCGGGCCAACCCATCGAAGCTGAGCGCATTGTCCAACCATCCGTGGAGCGCAAGGACCAGCGGCCCGTCGACGGGCCCGAAGGCTCGAGCCGCGAGCCGGAGGCCTGGAATCTCGATGCTGAGGGGCTCGGGCTCCACCCGCTACACTTTTGGCCGAACGCGGGCTCGAGTTCAACCCGCGTTCCGAACCCGACGCGGGAGTCGGATTCGAAATCGTGCCCCCCCGAGGGGTCCGCGGCTTGCCCGAACCTCCCCACGATGATCGAGGACGACTTTCTTGACGATCGCCAAACCCAAGCCGGTACCATCTTTGCGCGAGGTCTCGTAGGGTTCGAAGACGGTCTCGAGTCGTTCCGGCGCGATTCCCGGACCGTTATCGTCCACGGTGAGATCGACGGCGTCGACGTCCATCGCCGCAATCACGTCGACGCGGATCGGGTTGACCCCGTGTTCGCGGGCAGACAGCACCGCATTCTCGACCAAGTTGACCAGAGCCTGCTTGAGGAGCTGGCGGTCCGCTTCGATCTCGACGTCGACCGCCAATCGGCGAATGGTGAGAGTGTGTTCCTCCGGCTCGCCGAGCTGGCCGTAAGCCCGTTCGAACTCATCGAGGATTCGGTTCAACATGACGGGCTCGAGTCGAACTTCCGGCATTTTTGCGAACCTCCCGAAGCTTACCACCATGCGACGAAGCCCTTCGATCTCGTCCTCGACGATCTCGACCGAGGTGCGCAGCAATTGGGTGAACTCGGGGCTCAGGTGCGGGTCTTTCTCGCGCAGCTGCTGGACGGCCAATTGAATCGGGGTCAGTGGGTTCTTGATCTCGTGGGCGATTCGCCGAGCCATATCCTGCCAAGCGCCGATCCTCTGCAAATAGGCGACCTTTTCTTGCGCAAGCTCGAGTTCATCGAGCATGCGATTGAATGCTTCCGCCAACTGACCGAGTTCATCACGCCCCCTCACGTCGGCACGAATCTTCAGTTCACCGCGACCCACCCTGAGCATCGCTCGGCTGAGTACATTGGCCTTGCGGGTCGTCGTTCGCACCAACGCGAATCCAGCCAGCACCGACAGCACGAGGACGAGACCACTCGCGATCCCAAAGACCCTACGGACGGCAGTTTCGATGTCTGCCTGCATGGTTCGTTCGAGCCCCAAACGCTGTTTGTGGGCCCCGAGTTGCTGGTACCGTTCGTCGATGGTGGGGTCGATCCGGAATGTGACGCGAAGTCGAGCGCCCTCGCCTTCGGGTCGTCCACGCTCGGGCACTGTTTGGGTGACCTCGAACCACTCGAACGAAGACGACGGGAACTCTTCCTCGCGATCGAATCGGATCGTGCCGATATCGGGATCGATTCGCTCGATCGCGACCAGATCGGGTTCCCGCGCGAGAATGTTCGACAACGGCATCGACGATGATCCCGGATCACCCGCGGCGTAGGCGAGCGCGAGCTCGAAGGCGAGCGCTCGCGCTCGCGCCTCGAAACCCGCGATCTCGGCGTCGATGAGAGCCTGATGGAACGGTCCGACCGTTTCCACCACATCCTCGGATTCGAGCAACACCCCGGTCAGGCGAGCGTCGAAGAATGCAACCGCGAGATGCACGAGATAGGCCGACGCCCCGACCGACAGAATCCCGAGCATGGCGAGTGCGGCCATGACTCGGGTCTCGAGCCGACCCCACCATGGCAGCGAAATCGAAGGCTGTGATGGTGCAGGGGTCATCGTGGTAGCAGGTAAAAGGCGTTCGTGCGCAGATGGACGCTTTCCTCGGCGCGAGCTTGTTCGCCCGCGAGGACGTCGACCAAGGTTCCAAACCACTCCAAATCACGACCCTGGGCTCGGCCGTCGTTCGTCCCCCCCGAGCTCGACGGTTCAGCCACGAGCGGGTTACGAAGCGCCAATACTTCCGCAAAGTAGAACGGACCATTGGCGCCGCGACCGAGGCGGTCGGCCGCGACGAGACGCACGCGAACGAGAGTGGTCGCCTCATTGAGGGCCTGGTCACGGGTCGCGAACTCTCGCTTGGCCCACCCGCTCGGTGTCCGCGTTCGAACCGTATACTGGCGTTTCCAAGGGTCGCGACGGATCTTGACGATCAGCGACTCCTCGGCCACGAGCGCTCGCGTTCCGATCTCCCACAAGCGTAGTTGGAAGACCAGCGTCGTATCGAACCCCGAATCGATCGATGCCAACGCTTCTTTGTCGGATCGACGGAACAAACTCGGCAAACTCACCGTGATGAACACGGAGTTGCCCACCTCCTCGAACACGGCCTTGCGCACCGGCAGCGCCTCGGGCCGTCCGACTTTGAGCGTCCCGAGTACGAGTATGCTGCCGAGGAAGGCGCGGCGCTTCACAACGGGGCTCTCCGCAAAATGTTGCCAATCGACAAGATCACGGTGCCGAGCGCTGTGTCCAACCGAATCCCGAGATCGGCGTTGAACCCGATCGGCGCGACACGTTCGCCGTTTTCGCGTCGCTGCTTTCTCGTCTCGCTGTCCTCGGCCAATGTGAAGATCCCCGCCGAGATGAAGAGATCCCCACCATAGAGGGCTCGCGTTCTAGCGTAACGAAAGAGCGGCCATGCATATTCGAGATCGATGCGACCAAACAGCACACCGAAGGGTCGTTCGTCGATCCCGGTGCCGAATACGTCGATCGGATTGCGCGTCGAGTAGCGCAGGCCCTGCTCGCGCCCCGGGGTCCAGTCGCTCAGGTCGCCGGCGTAGAACAACTCGAACAAGGGAGCCCGGCCGGCGATCTGTCCCCCGGAAAGCTGGGGCGTCAGCCAGTGTCGCCAGGGGAGTCGAAAACTGTAGACGCCCGCGACGACGAACGTGATGTACTCGTATCGCGAACCGAGCGCGGGCGAGCTCAACTGGAGATCCAACGCGATGCGGGCCCCCTTGCCGGCGAGAAACAACTCGCGGCGTTGATCCCAAACGATGCTGAAATGCGCGCTCGTCAGGGGGTGAACCCCATTGTGAAGGTAAGTGTCCCCCGGCAGGTTGGGTGACGCCCTTACATCGACGCGTTCGAAGCGGTAGTCCACTCCGAACGTCAGATCGGGAATGACGGGAAAGGTCAGCCCCAGCACCCCTCCCACCCGTGAGTAGTCCAACGGTCGAAATCCGGCCGGGTCGGGATCATCGGGTTCGCCCGAGACCCGATACGGCTCACTCGCAGACACGAAATAGGCCCCACCCAGCATCCCGAGCCGGGTGCCACGGATCCGGGGAGCCTCGGCGAAGACCTTGTAGGCTTGTTGCCGAGCCGCCCGATCGAGATTCGGTAGCGTTCCCCAAACGAGTGCGCCTCCGACATGAACCCCGCGCCCCAGAAAATTGCGCTCCGTAACCGACACGCCGCCGTGAAACGGGGTGAGTTCCGAACTACCCAAATAGAGGGTCCCGATCGACGCGGTGCTCCGTTCCGCGAGATCGACGACGAGTTCCACTTTGGCGTTCGATCCCTCGATCGGCTCCAAACGCAGGACGACCCCCTTGAAGTATCCTGTCGACCGTAGGTTGTCGCGCGCCCGGGTCACCCGTGGGTCCTCGGGCCACGTGATTTCGGCACCCGCGACGAGATTCTCGCGCGCCAGAATCCCGCGGATCTGACGGAGCGAGACCTGCTCACGTCCGAGGATGGTGACGCGTTCGATCCTCAGCACCCTCGAGCCATCCTCCGGCAACGGGGACGGACGGGTTCGGTCCACGTCGACGACCTCCACGCGCGGGGGCGTCGGGGTGGTGGCCGGACCATCCGCCGCCCAGACCGCTCCAGGGAAAAGGCCCCCCAACGAGAGCAGGACCAGGAACTGGCTCGCGAAAGCTCTGTGCGACACGCAGGGCCGCCTCTCCCGAGCCCCATCAATCCCGTCGGGGAGTGAGGACTTCGGCGAGAGTCTCACAGTCCAAGTGTACTATGCTGCACAGAGTGTCGGCCGACCGCCGGGTGATCTACATCGAGGACAACGCGGCCAACCTCGCGTTGGTCCGAAAAATCCTCGAATACGGGGGACGCTATGAAGTCGTAGGCGCGCCGACGGGCGAGCGGGGCCTCGAAGCACTCTCCTCGGAAACCCCGTGCCTGGTTCTACTCGATCTCGACCTGCCCACCATGGATGGATTGGAAGTCGCACGTCGGATCAAAGCAGATGCTGCACTGGCCGACATTCCGATCGTCGCGATCAGTGCAAGCGTGATGAAGCAAGAACGCCAGCAAGCGATCGCGGCTGGTTGCGTGGGCTTCATCGAGAAACCGTTCGACATCGCGCACCTTCGGGTCATCGTGGACCAGGCGGTGGCCGGTCAGCTCTCGCCCCACGCACCGACGTGAGTGACCCGCGATTGCCCGCGAGTCGCGTTCTGCGCACGCGACGTTTGCTTCACGCCCTCGGGCCCGGATGCTTCACGGTCGGCGGGCACTGAGATAGTGCGCTTCGAGTCCCCGTAGCTGTTCTGGCGTATTGACCCCAGCGGCTTCGAGAGCATCGACCTCGACAGCTGCGACCGAACCTTCCGCGGCTGCCATCGCCACGAGATCGGTCAAGTACATTTCCCCCTGAGCATTGTTGCGACCAAGTCGAGGAAGCCAACGGTGCAACCTTTCGGCTTCCACTGCGTAGGTTCCGGCATTGCACTCCGACGTCGACAGTTCCGTCGCGGTCGCGTCCTTTTGTTCACGGATCGCGACCACGGCTCCGTGCAGGTCTCGCAGCACCCGACCATAGCCGGTCGGGTCCGTTGGGCGGAAGGTGGCGAGAGCAAGACCTGCGGTCGTAGCCACTGCAACTTCTGCGAGACGCAGCAGCGTCGCACCGCGGATGAGCGGTACGTCACCGCTCAAAATGAGTACGAGGCCATGATCCGGCAGCTCCGAACGCGCACAATCTACGGCATGTCCCGTACCAAGCTGTTCGGGCTGATGGGCGAACGACAAGCGGATTGGAGTGTTGACCCACCGCTCGACGACGGCCTCGACCTCTCGACGCCCATGCCCAGTGACGACAATCAAGCGCTGCGCACCGGCGGCGACGGCCGCTTCGATCGGGTAGGCAATGAGCGGCCGCGTGGCGAATTCGTGCAAAACCTTGGGAAGGTCGGAGTGCATTCGTGTCCCACGACCCGCCGCTAGAATGACTGCGGTCACCTCCATGCGGCCAACCTAGCATTCCCGGCACCGCGGCCGTGAAGACCACGTATCCCGTCGATCCGGAACCTGGTGAGCGGCCGCGCAAGGACCGCAGGCGGAGCAACTCGATCCGCGACAGAGAAACGCGAAAGATCCGAGCCTTGCCCCTTCTGCGGCGACGCGTGAGCGCGTAGGATGACGACGCCGCGGACCTACGTTCGCGGAATCTGTACCGCATCCACTAAACGATGGCCACGGCTCAGGTATCCAGCGATCTGCAACTCGGCTTCCCCGCGAAAGGGTCTCTGCAACGAGTCCCGTTTCCGCGACTCGTGAGGGAGATCGGGCGCAACAAGTTGACCGGCAGCCTCTATTTGCTGAGCGGGCAGACCAAGAAGGTCGTGTTCTTCGAGGAAGGCCAACCCATCTTCGTTCGGAGCAACGTGCTTGCCGAATGCCTGGGTCAGATCCTCGCTCAGGAAGGGCTCATCACCGAAGAGCAGTGCGAGCAGACGCTCGAGGCGATTCGACGAACGGGCAAGAAGCAAGGGGAGTTGCTCGTCGAGATGGGCATCCTCTCCGAGGGTAACCTCCGCTACGGGTTGGCAGCCCAGCTCCGGGCGAAACTGTTCGAGATCTTCACCTGGGAAGACGGACGCTATCAGTTCAAGAGCGACCCCAACAACCTGAGCTTCGGGATCCGGCTCGCGCTGAGCTCGGAGGGCGTCATCATCGGCGCTCTCCAAGATCGCTACCCCGAAGATCGGGCACAGGCTGGGCTCGCGCCGTATCTCACCAAGTTCGTCACCGTCAACGAACTCGACGCCGAGGACGAAGACGAAGCGCTCGATCTGCTTCCTGAGGAGTTGCATTTCGCTCGCTGCCTGGATGGGTCGCGCACCGTCGCCGAAGTCCTCGCGCGCGACCCATCCCCCAACGTGCCCACTCCGAAAGCGCTGTTGCTCGGGCTCATCTCGGCCGGCGTAGCCGAATTATCCGACACCGTTCGGGAGGCTCGACCGCCGCTCGATCCGCCCTCCCTGACCGCGAACCGCCCCGACGACGCGGATTTGATCCCGGAGTTCGACGCTCACGATTCGGTCACCGAGTACGAGGACACCCCGCTGCCTGGCGAACTGCCCAAGGTTCGCGGACTCCCGGGCGACGCGGAGTCTGGATTCGATGACGTCGAGAAGGAACTCAAGGACGAGCAGTCGAACCCGCCGGCTCGCGTCGCCGCGGCCCCCCCTCCGACGCCTACCGAACCGCTTCCCGCCGTCGAGGAAAAAACCCCGACCGACCTTTTTGCCGCCGAACCGAACGAGGTCGAAGAGACGTTCGACGAAGCACAGGCTCGCGAGCTCGAAGAATCGGCAGTCCTCGACAAGAACCCGGTACGTCAGCAGCTCGGCTTGGAATCCCCCCCTGCTCCAGCGCTCGTCGGGATGACCGTCGAGCTCGATGCGAGTGACCTCGACGTGGTGCGCGACACTCCGGACGAATCGGCGGCAACGCTCGATGGTCGCGGCGACGCGGACGTTCCCGAAACCCCGCGGTTCGAACGATTCGATACCGAACGCAGCGAAGAAGAGCGTCGCGAGACGGAGAGTCGCGAGCAAGACGATTTCCATCACGTCGACCTCGATCTCGGACAGGAGCTCCAAGACAGCGAACTCGGCGGGCTCGATCACGCGTTGCTCGAAGCCGACGACGACCTGTTGCTCCCCGAAGAACTCGACGGCATCGACCTCGCGAGCGGAGGACCGCTCGGTCATACGGCCGTGGCTTCGACGTTCCGCGAACCCACTTCGCCCGAGGGAACCGACCTCATCGACTTTGCCGAACTCGATGGAGTGGATCTTGGGTTGAACGGAGTCGAAGTCGTCGATCCGCTGACCGAACTCCCTCCGTCCGAATCCGAGATCGTTGGAGCCCGTCGGTTCAACGAAGCAGAAACCGCGATGGCCGACGGCGACTATCCGGAAGTCGTTTCGTTGCTCGAGTCCGCCTACAAGAAGGGGTTCGACGTGGCGGAACTCCACGCGATGCTGGCCTACGCGCGCTTCATGGCGTCGGGCCAACTCCCGACGACGGCCCAGCACGCCTTCGAGCTGTTGGACTATGCCCAAAGCATGGATCCGAGCCTCGATCTCGTACACGCCTACCGGGGCGCGATCTTCCAAGCGATCGCGAAACCCCAACAAGCTCGGGAAGCGCTAGGGCGAGCGCTCGAACTCAATCCCTATTGTCAGCTGGCCATCGAACTCATGGACCAGCTTTGAGTCACGCGAGAGGGGAACCCCGTTGTCTCGAGTCCGTCGCACCCTGCTCGTCGCCAACCCCACGGCGCGCGGTGGCATGGCGCGCGACTTGATCGACGAGGCGATGTCGGCCCTTGCCGAGGCCGGCCTCACCCCCGAGTTCCTGCCCACCCTCGCCGAAGGCAAGACGGTTCCCGCCGTCGCTGACCGGATCGAACGCGAGGATGTCGAGCGCGTCGTCTACATGGGCGGGGACGGAACGTTTGCTGAGGCCGGCAAAGGCATCATCTTGGCCCGAGAGCGCAGCGGGGTCGATTGCCCGCTCGGGATGCTCCCGATGGGTACCGCGAACGATCAGGGGCGATCGTTTGGGATTCAAGCGGGAGCCCGTGCGCTGCGCGACAACGTGGCGATCATCGCGGCTGGCAACGAGCAATGGATCGACGCTGGACGCATCGAAGCCTTCGACGCGGAGGATCGACTGATCGCGCAAGACCTCTGGTTCGATAGTTGCGGAATAGGCTTGTCCGCCGAGATCCTGTACGTCCGCAACCGCGATCGCGAATGGGTAGAGCACGTCCCATTGTTGCGCCGCCTCTACGTCAACAAGGTCGTATACACGAGCGCGACGCTGCGTGCGCTGCTTGGTGGATTGGTGGCTGGAGCGAGCTTTGGCGTCGAGGTCACGATGGACGGCGTAAAAGAAAATTACGTGGCGGTCACCGACATCATCGTGCAGAGCACGATGCTGTATGCGGGCGATTGGATCTTCGATCCCGACTCCAAACCCGACGACGGAAAATTCGAGGTCGTCGTCATGCAGGGCCACGCCGACTGGGCCGCGGCGGTCATCGGCACCCACAAACACAACCCCTTGACCGGCGATGACCTCGAGGTCCTCGGTCTTCCGCGCCGCCGGATCCCGAAGGCTCGGCAGGTCGAGCTCCGAGTGATTCGCCCCGAGGGTGTCGATGCCGTCCACGCCCAGATCGACGGCGAGGAGTTCGTCTCCACCGATACCTATCGAATCGAAAACCTATTCAACCACCTTCGCATCATCGTTCCCGAGGACGCACACTGGGTGTGAACGCTCGCACCTCGATGATCGGAAGACGCACGATTCAGGTCGCGTTCGCGGTATCGATCTCCGCGTGCGGCGACTGGGACTTGCCCGAGGTCCAACCGCTCTCGCCGCTCTCGACCGAGCCTGCCCGCGCATCATCGACGGAAGCTACCCTCCCAACCTCCCCCCACGCGCGAGCCCTCGCCCACCTCGACTCGTGCATCGGATCGTCGAGCCTGCGTGTGTTGGATTCGTGGGCGCGCCTCCAGCTGGACGTTGGACCGCAAACGGGCGAGCCGAAGCGTGGACGCACCGATCGACAACCCTATGTTCGACCGATCCATGACGCCTGGACACCATGCCGCGCGCTAGGCGAGGAGGACATCGCTGCACTGCCCGCTGACCTCCACCGCGCCTTCGACCTCTACCACGCCGAGGGCGAGATCATCGCCCACCTCGCAACCCAGTTGAATCCGTACTTCGATGGGCGCGGCTACGAACAAGACGATTGGCAGTTCAGTCAAGCCATCGTGCCCCTGCTCGATCGCGCGATCGCACGATGGACGCCCTCATGGATCGAGCTCGACGCGGGCCTCGTCGCCGCACGTGAAGCCTTGGCCATCGCCGACCTTGCCACATGGTCGGCGCAACCCGAGCAGGGCGATCCGATCATCCCCTTGCTCGCCGCCGCCTATCGTCTCCATCGCTGCGTGGACAGTCGACCGGAAACCAAAGATGCCTGCATCGAGATGCTCGAGGCCTTCCGAGGCGCGCGAGTGGCTCTCGCGAAACTCAATCGTGAACGGTCGGAACAAGCGCGGCCCACCTTCTGGGCAACGACTGTAGAACGGGAGGCCGAAGCGCTCGAGCGCGCTTCGGAGGAAGCGCTATCGAGTCGGCGCCCCGTGTCGGACGCGACGCGGTCCAAAGTCGCGGTGCTGCGCCGTCGACTCGCGCTTTCGGTCGATCTGCTGCGCGAGACCGCCGCTTGGCCTTCGCTACTGTAGCCGGACGGCAACCAGACGACGTGCTCGTGCTCGACGAGGATGACGACGTCACTTGTCAGATGAAGCTTCGGATGGCCATCGTGCTTCGAGACCTCGACCTCCTCCAAGCGTTGGAACTCTTCGGTGACGCCAGACTGGGGCCCCGCTGCTCCCTTCTCTACTCCGTGACCTCATGTGCAGGAACATCAAAACCCTCTTCAATTTCGAGCCGCCGGCAACGGACGACGAGATCCGTGCGGCCGCACTGCAGTTCGTCCGCAAGCTCAGTGGGATGAACCGACCGTCACAGGCCAACCAACACGTCTTCGATCGCGCGGTCGAAGACACCACCGATATCGCGCGCCGCCTCGTGGGCTCGCTCGTGACGACCTCGAGCCCACGCGACCGTCAACTGGAGGCCGATCGCGCTCGCGCCCGGTCGGCTGCGCGTTTCGGGACTCGCTCCTGATCGAATGATCCTCGTCGACAGGGTTTGTGCGACTTGGATCGATCCTATATGGATCGCTTTGTGGCTCAATCCTCGAGCGTGAGGGGCGGACACGTGCAGATGAGGTTGCGATCGCCGTAGGCGTTGTCGATTCGACCCACGGTTGGCCAATACTTGTGCTCCCGCAGCCAAGGTGCAGGAAACGCAGCTTGCTCGCGGCTGTAGGGATGAAACCACGACGATGCGCTGACGACCGCGGCCGTGTGAGGCGCATATTTGAGGGGATTGTCTTCGCGAGGCCATTCGCCGGCCTCGACCGAGGCGATCTCTTGGCGAATCGAGATCATAGCGGCGCAAAAACGATCCAGCTCACCGAGCGATTCGCTTTCCGTAGGTTCGATCATGAGGGTTCCCGGGACGGGAAACGACATCGTCGGCGCATGGAATCCGTAGTCGATCAGGCGCTTGGCCACATCCTCGGCTTCGATCCCCGCAGTGTCCTTGAACGGTCGCAAATCTACGATGAACTCGTGAGCTACGCGATCGAAAGCACCGGTGTAAAGGATCCGATAGTGTTCACGCAAACGGTGGGCCATATAGTTTGCATTCAGGATCGCGACCTGACTCGCGCGACGTAGCCCGAAGGCGCCCATCATGCCGATGTACGCATGGGGTATCGGGAGAATGCCAGCGCTTCCCCACGGGGCCGCCGCCACCGGACCGATGGCTTGCTCGCCGCCCATGGGCAGCACCGGATGCGAGGGCAGGAACCGGGCAAGATGCTCCGCAACCCCGATGGGACCCACTCCGGGTCCGCCACCCCCATGCGGGATGCAGAAGGTCTTGTGCAAGTTGAGGTGACATACGTCCGCCCCATAGTCGCATGGCCGACAAAGGCCAACCTGCGCGTTCATGTTGGCGCCATCGAGATACACCTGCCCCCCATGGGCATGAATCACCTCGCAGATCTCTCGGATCGAACGTTCGAACACGCCATGGGTGGAAGGGTACGTCACCATCAGCGCGGCGAGCCGGCCCGCATGCTGCTCGCCTTTCGCGGTGAGATCAGCAACGTCGATGTTGCCCGCTTGGTCGCACGCGACCACGACCACTTCCATCCCCGCCATCACCGCGCTCGCCGGGTTGGTACCGTGCGCAGACACAGGAATGAGACACACGTTTCGCTCGGTGTCCCCGCGCGATCGATGGTACGCGCGGATCACCATTAGACCGGCATATTCGCCTTGGGCTCCAGAGTTGGGCTGGAGACTGACGGCCGCGAACCCCGTAATTTCGCATAGTGCCGCGGCGAGTTCGCGGAACATCGTCTGGTATCCCGCGGATTGGTCGAGCGGACAGAATGGATGGAGTTCGGCGAACTCCGGCCAGGTGACGGGTTCCATCACGGCCGTCGCATTGAGCTTCATCGTGCACGATCCAAGTGGGATCATCGATGTATTGAGCGCAAGGTCGCGGGCTTCCAGGCGATGGATGTAGCGAAGCATTTCGTGCTCCGCGTGGTAGCGACGAAATACGTCGTGGGTCATGAACTCGCTGCGGCGTTGCAGCTCACGCGGGATCCCGATGGCGACGTCGTCGAGCGAGCCCCAAGCAGCCTCGCGAGTGCGGCCGTCGATGCCAAACGCAGTGAGCAAGTCGACGAGATCTCGCTCGGTCACCGTTTCGTCCAACGCCACTCCGACGCGGCGATCGTCGATACGTCGGAGATTCATGCCATGCTCGACGGCTCGCCGGACGACTTCGTCCGCCCCCTCCTCGACCGCAACGGTCAGGGTGTCGAAGATCGCCTCCGCATGTAAGCGACGGCCACCCGCTCGCAAGGCCACCGCCAGACGGCGGGTCGCCGCATGCACACGCCCGGCGATCTGCTTGAGCCCATCGGGACCGTGGTACACGCCATACATGCTCGCCAATACGGCGAGCAGCACTTGCGCCGTACAGATATTGCTCGTCGCCCGCTCCCGACGAATGTGCTGCTCCCGAGTCTGCATCGCCATTCGGAGCGCGACGTTGCCGTGAACGTCCTTCGAAACCCCAATCACCCGCCCGGGGATGTGACGCTTGTGTTCTTCGCGCGTCGCGAAGAAGGCCGCATGGGGTCCGCCGTAGCCCATGGGGACCCCCAAACGTTGTGCAGAACCGACCGCCACGTCCGCACCGAATTCCCCCGGAGGGCGCAAACACGTGAGCGCGAGCAGATCGGTTGCGACCACGGCCAATGCTCCCGCATCGTGCAAACGCGCCACGTGGGGCTCGAGATCGACGACTTCACCGAACGTGTTGGGATACTGAAACAACCCCCCGAACACCTCCGATGCGACACGGCCGAGCGCAGCGATCGGGCCGGTCACCACCTCGAAACCCAGGCCCTCGGCCCGAGTCCGAACGACCGCGATCGTCTGCGGATGGCAATCATCCGCGATGAAAAACGCGTTGCGTTTGCCGCGCGACACCCGGTGACAGAGCGTCATCGCCTCGGCGGCGGCGGTGCCCTCGTCGAGCAAGGACGCATTGCTGAGCGGCAGCCCAGTGAGGTCCGACACCATCGTTTGAAAGTTGAGCAGCGCCTCGAGGCGCCCTTGGGCGATCTCCGCCTGATAGGGGGTATACGCCGTATACCAGCCGGGATTCTCGAGCACGTTCCTCGCAATGACCCGAGGCACGAAACACCCGCTGTACCCCATTCCGATGAACGACCGCAGCACTCGATTGCGCGCCGCCAGACCCCGCATGTACGCGAGCTGTTCGTGCTCGTGCCGAGGTGACGTCAGCTCGAGGTCTCCGGAAAATCGGATCGAATCCGGCACCGCCTGCTCGACGAGCACTTCCAAACTATCCACGTCAAGCGCGTGCAGCATCGTGGCGATCTCGTGGTCCCGCGGTCCGAGATGGCGACGAGCAAAGGATTCACGGGAGCCGTGCAAGGGATCGGACATCAGAAAATCTCCAGAGTCTTCGCTTCGACCAGACTTCGTCGGCGGACGATAGACGATGATCCTTCGAGCGGCCAGCGCCTCTGACGGGAGCTACCCCCCGCTGGTACGTTGCTACGATCCATGCACGGCGGGCAGCTCGCTTCGGCCTCGTGTCTTGCCCTCGGCCGCGCTAACGGCATTCGGCCACTCGAGGAAACCGTCGCAGTAGTACTAGGCCAGCCGCTCCGAGTGGAGCCCAACGAGTCGTTCGGCGAGCGTTCCGGGGATGCGGAGGCAGCTTCGCTGCCTCCGCGAGGGGCCTTTGCGAAAGTCCCCTCGACGGCTAGAAATCGAATACCTGATCGACCCAGGCGGGAACGTCGATGAACGGGTTGCGATTGCCCTGCAACGAAAACACGGCTTCGTTCCGCGCGATTTCCTTGCTGCTGACCGGATCGGCCGTGTGCCACTGCCGTAGGACCGCTTCCTCCCAGGAGGTGATCTCCGCTCGGTTCACCCCGTCTTCGGCGCAGCAGGTGAACTCACCGCGGTATCGAATTGCCATATAGAAGTAGGTGCGGGCGAGGTCGCCTTTGAATGCATCGGCCGGTTCGAATCCCTCGCCCGAAAACCCGGACACGGCGCAATTGCCTCGCCGAGAGCCGTTGCTGGATTCGTAGTCCACACTCGAGGAAGAGACCTCGCAGTAAGGTAAATTACCCCGGATCCCATTGACGTATCCGTCCGTCGGATAGAGGTGGAAGAGATCCGAGAACTGGGCAGCGCTCGATCCTCCCCACCAGCTCCGGGGCCAGGAATGCTCGCGATTGTAGCAATCGCCTTCTTCGGAATACGAGCCGCACCGTTGCGAGTTTGGATTCCAACACACGTCGGAATAGATGTCATAGATACCGTTACAACCGGGTACCGAACCATCGGTCTGCGCGAATGCAGACCACAAATCCCCGTACGACACGACCGTGTGACCATCGATCAATCCGTGCAGCGCCGATTCGAGGGCGTCGCCGGTCAGACTGGCATTGATGCCGCCATAGTAGGGGTGCAGCGGACCACCAGAACCGCCACCGTCCGAATCATTGCCGTCCGAATCATTGCCACCCGAATCGTTTCCGTCGTCGACGCAGGCAGGCACGTAGTCCGAGCAACAGTCGCCATATTGGGTGCACCCATCGTCGCACCAGCAACCATCGGGTGACTGGCTACCGCAGGGGCTCGGGACCGCAAAACAGGTGTCCACGGCCATGGGCGGTTGCCCGGGTGGAAGGACGCAAACGGGTTCGTAGTCCAAACAGCAATCGCCGAATCCTACACACCCTGCGTCACACCAACATCCGTCTGGCGATTGACCTCCACATGCATTGTCAGTTGCATCCCCGCACGCACCCGGTGCAAACCGGGGCGCATCCGGGCCCCGCTCACGTTCGGGTGATACGTCGTCGCACGAAGCGAGAGTGAGGAGCAAGACCGTCCAACCGTAGTTCCGCATTCGATACCCCGTCATCGAGAGCATTCGAGGGTGCATGACGGTCTCCAAATCGTCAATCAAAAGGCATGACCTAAATTGTCACAATCGATGTGACATCGATGGGACATCGATGGGATCCTTCGATCCTTCGGGCATCGACGCGGGCACAGGTCATTCTCGTCCTGCCAGGCCTGCAATGGACGTGTTCACGCGCGATTGCACCAATGAACACGATGATCATTGCTTTTCCGCACCGTGTTCTTGGTAACAAACTTCCTCGGCCGTAAATCCTTTGGCAATGCGTCTCATCGCTCGATCATCCGGAATAGCGTCATCGGGGCGATTCCCGATCACGACGAAGGGGTGTTCGTGCCCCGTAGTCCTCGAACGAACGGACGCCTCTCACCGAGGCCCTCAGACCGCACTGCCGCCGATGCGCTACGACGTTGCGCGAATCCGGATGGTCGTGGTCGCAATCGACGCATGTATGCAGCATAACCGATGTATTGATGCATACATAATGCATTTCCCTGGCGATCATGCCCTGGTCCGCGTAGGGTGGGCGCACCGTGTTGTTACGTGATCTGCAAGGAGAAAAGCTCGGGATCTGCGTGTCGGGGGGACTCGACAGCAGGACCGTGACACGCCGCCTGATCGAAGCGGGCTGCGATGTCCTGTGTTTCACCGCCAACCTCGGCCAGCCGGACGAAACGGATATCGAGGACATCCGAACGCGCATGGCAGCCACGGGGGCTGAGACCGTCATCGTCGATCTTCGCCAGCAAATGGCGGAAGCATGCTTCATGATGCTGCGGGCCCAGTCGATGTACGACGGGGGCTACTGGAACACGACCGGGATCGCTCGAGCGGTCACGACGAAAGGCCTGCTCGCGAATATGCAGGAATATGGCTGCACCGTGCTCGTCCATGGAGCGACCGGTCGCGGCAACGACCAGATCCGATTCGAGCGCTACACGAACACGCTGGCCCCCAAAATGAAAGTCTATGCACCTTGGCGAGATCCGGTCTTGCTGGAGCAGTTTCCGGGGCGAAAGCAGATGGCGGCCTATCTTCAGACGCAAGGGATGGAAGCCAAGATCGAGAAGAAGCGCTACTCGACCGATGCCAATCTCGCGGGACTGAGCCACGAGGCCGAAGATCTGGAAGATCTCGACACGGCGATGCTCATCGTCGATCCGACCATGTGCTGCTGGCCACAGGAAGCCCCCGATCGGATCGAAGATGTGGTCGTTCGCTTCGCCCACGGTCGATGTGTCGAGATCAACGGTCAAGCGGTGTCGCCTCTGCAGGCGATGCTCGCCGCGAACGAGATCGCCGGCCGCAACGGAGTTGGACTTCGCAACGCGCTCGAAAACCGCGTCATCGGAACGAAGAGTCGCGGCGTGTACGAAGCCCCGGGACTGGAGCTGCTCGGCGCGTGCCTTCGGACGGTGTATCAGGCCACGATGGAGCGGCGGTCGACGGACCTATTCTTGCATCTGTCTCGATTGGTCGCCGAGCAGATCTACGACGGCCGACTGTTCGATCCCTGTGCACGTGCGGCGATCGCGGGAATCGACGTGTTCTCCCACGATGCAACTGGAACAGTTACAGTTGGGCTTTACAAGGGGAATATCTATTTCAAGAGCCTATCGAACTGCCCGTCATCGCTGTACAATCCCGCCGACGCGTCGATGGAAGCAAGCGAAGGACTCAACCCGAGGAGCAGCCAGGGATTCATCGAAATCCTGCGGTGTGAGGCACTGGCGATGGCTCGGGCCGGCCAGATCAAACCATCGAACCTCTATTAGAGGTTACTTCCTGCGGCGAAGGGTCGGACGCTCATCCACTCGGGCTGACGTCGGCTGAAAGGATCGTGACACCCGCGCGAGTGATCTCGAGCGCTTGCGTGGGTCCCCCGTAGTGTTTCGCGAGTCCGACGTCGATCCGCCAGACTTTTGCGTCGCACGCCGAAGTAATTCCTTCTTTTTGTACGGTGTGCCCTACGACCATCCGCGACACTCCCATCGTGCGAAGCGAAGCCGACAACGCCTGACAAGACTCTTGCGGGACACTTGGCATCGAATAGGTTCGCGTCCACACAGGGCTGTCGGGCTTCATCAACGTTTCGATGATGTTGCCCGGGACCGCGGATGCGCCAAGAAGCCAGCTCCGAGCGTCGCGATTGATGTTGTCGATCTCGGGCGCATACGAAGGTTCGATCCCTCCGTGGACAAATACAGTCTCGCCAATGATGACGACCGTATTGCGCCGAGCCAGTCGACGCGCATAGGGACCTCCTGGGGCAAATGCCGCCGCTCGCCCTCGCTGGTTGGGTGCGATGCGATTGACCTCGACATCGTTGGACACAGCCTCGATCTCCGAAAATGCGCCAAATCCGCCAGGTGTGACGTATCGGAAGTCACCGAGAACATTCATGTATTCATGGTTCCCGTTCAGAGCGTGAAAGGCCCCTCCGACGGCCTCGGCTTCGTCGGTGAGACGATCGAACAGGTCCAAGATCAGGCGGTCGTCATCCCCTCGGTCGAGTTGGTCGCCCGTTTGAACGACGTGTATCGATCCGCCGACCCAATGATCGGTTTCGTCGATGGCTCCGACGAGCCGTAGAACTCGACGAGCCGCGGCGACATCGCCATGCACGTCGCCAAACGCGACGACGCGCGACGCTGGGGAATATCGAGTTTCGATCTGGTTCGTCGGCGGCGAGGCCGGTTTCGGATCCGCGGGCAGTGGAGCCAACGAAACGGTTTCAACCGTGGACGCCGTTGCTGCGGGCGAGCGGGCCTCGCAACCTGCGGGCCAAAGTGCAATTGTGAGCACCCCGCTCAGGGCGCGAAGACCCACCGGTGCAACGCCACAAGCCATCGCCAGCGCGATACCATAGATTTCCATGGACTGGTTCGGGGTCAGCCTGACGCACACGGGAAAAGTCCTCGTCGTCGATGACGAACTCGCCGTCCGAAGGATGCTGACGAAGGTCCTGCAGCGCGAAGGCTATGAAGTCGTCGAGGCCGAAGATGGCCGCAAAGCACTCGAGGTGCTTGCGCATCAATCGGTCGACACCGTTCTTCTCGACGTCGTGATGCCCCACATGACGGGGCTCGAAGTCTGTCGATCGATCCGTGCCAATCCTCGCACGTCCCAAACCCCGGTCGTGTTCCTGAGCGCCGCCGACGATCGTCCGTCGCGACGCGAAGCTCGAGAAGCCGGAGCCGACGACTTCCTGAGCAAGCCTCTGGACGAAGGGGAACTCCGAGCTCGCGTTCGCAACTCGGTGCGAGCCAAACGTCACCAGGATCAACTCGCACGCGAGGGTGTCCGCCTGCGCGCCGAAGTGGATGGGCAAACGCTCGCGCTTCAAGAAGCAACGCGGAACCTCGAACGGGCGCGCGAGGAGTTGGAAAAAGCTCGCCACGAAACCCTCGAACGACTCACACGGGCGGCAGAATTTCGCGATGACGAGACCGCCGCTCACCTCCAACGCATGAGCCACTACTGTTATCTGCTCGCCAAACGCATCGGGCTCGATGATTTCCAAGCCGAGCTCATCCGGATTGCGAGTCCCATGCACGATGTTGGAAAGATCGGCGTTCCCGACAGCATCCTACTCAAACCTGGTCGGCTCACCCCCGCCGAGTTCGAAGTGATGAAGCAGCATGCGGAGACGGGCTTTCAGATCTTGTCGGGGTCGGATTCCACGCTGCTCGTGATCGCCGCCAGCATTGCGCGGCATCATCACGAGAAGTGGGACGGGACTGGCTATCCGCGTGGACTCGCACGCGAGGGCATTCCCCTCGAGGGGCGGATCGCGGCAGTCGCCGATGTATTCGACGCGCTCAGCAGCCCACGTCCCTACAAACCGGCCTGGAGCCTGGCAGACACGCTCGGGTTCCTCCAATCGGGACGTGGTCAGCATTTCGACCCGGAGCTCGTCGATCTTTTCCTCGCATCACTCGATGAAGTCCTCGAAATCAAAGAACGGTTTCGCGACGAGATCCCCTCTATCCCCCGCTAGCCAGTGTCCTTGTTCGCTAGGCTCCGTCTTGCTGACGGACGGAGCCGGTACGGAGCCGCTAGAGCACCGATCAGTTTGAATCGTGCCCGAGGACAGTGTTAGCGGCCCCTCTCTGGCCGAGGCTGTGTCGGGCACACTGCGAGTGCCTCGGAACGAAGCCAGAAGGTCCGGGAACGCTGTCCTCGGGCACGATTCAAACTGATTGGTGCTCTAGGCGAACGTTTGGGGTGTCGGAGGCCGCTTGGCTGCCGTCGTGAGGGGCTTTTGCGAAAGGCCCTTCAAGCCCCCCTTCAAGCCCCCTTCAAGCCTAGCCTAGTACGACGAGTCGTCGTCGGTTGGGGACGTCAAGCCCTCACGAGCCGCTTCGTCCTCCACGGACTCCTGTGCTTCGACGGTGAACCGAGTCGTCGGTTGGGCCAGAAGACGAGCAAACGGAATGGGTTCGTCGGTCTCTTCGCAAAGCCCGTAGCTGCCGTCCGCCATGCGTCGGAGCGCAGCCTCAATTTCGAAAAAGTGCGCCCGATCGTGATCGGACAGCGCGAGTTCGTCACGGCGCGACACCTCTTGTGTTGCGTCATCCAGCGTGTCCTGTGGCTCACGATCGACTTCTTCGAGAGATTCGGTATGGCGCCCCAAAATCCGACGTCGCTCGCTTTCGAGAAGTTCCCGGAGTTGCTGCAACTGTCCTTGGCTGAGGTGAACGCTCATGGGTATTCGGGACGCTACCCCACCGCGGCAGCGGCATCCAGGCGGTGCCCTCCCACGACGTCACAAATGCAGAGATTGCGCTTCAGAGCATCGCGCCGTTCTCGATCCAATCCTCGATCGTCGTAATCTCCTCGTTCGAGAGGGTGAAACCGGACATCGGCGGTGGCATCAGCTGGAAGTTGTCATCCCCGTTGATTCGCTTGACGATGAGACTTTCATCCGGCTCGCCCGGCGATACGTACGGCAACATCGCTGACGCAGACATCCCCGTCGTGAGGTTGTCGAATACGACGTCGTCCGCCATTTGGGGCGGGAAGGGACCGCCATCGCGATGACAACCTGCGCCCGAGCAGCTGGCCTGCAGAATCTCGAGGACAGGGGCAAACGCGTCGTACTCCACGCTTGTCCCATCCGTCGCACTGCCTTCGGATCCGGATTCCTCAGTCATGGGGTCGGACGTGGTTTCCTCCTCCACCACGCCTTCCAGCGACATTCCCTCGGACGCTTCGTCCATCGTTTCGCCCGCGACACCGGGTCCCGTCGCGCCACCGTCCCCCTCCACGAGTTCCGCACCTTGGGCAATCCAACCGGCGATCGCGAAGGATTGCACCTCCGAAAGCGTGTAGCCCAGGTTAGGGATGGGCATTTCCCCTGCCTCGATACGGACCATCACGAGACTGTTCTCGACATCACCAGGGATGACCGCTTTCCCTGTGTTGCTCTCCCTATCGATAAACGCGCCATCGGATGAAAGAAAAAGTCCTCCGGCTCCAGTGAGATGGCAACCGGCACTGGTGCCATTACAGCTGCCGTCGAAGATCGCCTGGATGTCCGGGGGCACGGACGCGCCCATCTCCACCGGCAATTTCTCGACACCACAGGCCGCGAGCACACTCAGCGCTGCGATGGACCCGAGCCGCGTCGATCTCGTCTTGCACCACCCACGCCCGGCCTGCTCCCAGATCATGCTCGTATGAGCGCCGCGCCTCGCTGGATTTGTCACGCTCGAAGTCTGTGAGCCGATGAAAATCGGCGCAAACGCTCGGCACCCACGAGCAGGACAATGCCGCCCGCGAGGACAGGAATCGCGGTGATTGAGACCGCAAATGCGATGTCGGTGGCATCGCTGATTCGCCCCATGAGCGCAGGGGACACCGCGTCACCCAACATATGGATCACGAGGATGTTGAGGGCGACAGCCGTCGCACGAAGGTTTGCGGGGACACACGCTACGAGCGCGGCATTCAGCGGACCCGTATTGAGGAATAAGAAAAACTCACCCATGAAGGCGCAAGCGAAAACAAGGCCCTCATGTGTCAAATAGGGCATCAGCCCCACGAACGGAGCACCAAGGATCAAACCAACTCCGCTCACTCGAAAGTATCCACCCGGTCCCCGCCGCTCGATCCGATCGCCCACATATCCGCCGAGCAAGGTGGCCAAGAGACCCGCCACTACCGTGAGCGCACCAAATTTCATGCTGGCCTCGCCCACGCCCATCCCGTGCTTTCGAATCAGGAATGTCGGCATCCAAACCGCCAAACCTCCCATCGTGAATGTCATTAGTGTCATACCGATGGAGTTGAATCGCCACGAACGATTCCCGAGCACTTGGCCGAACGCGGACCACACGTCGACTTCGGGCGGAGGTGGCGTGTCATCCATCGCGCCGCGTTCGGGTTCGGGTAGGGTTGCCGCGACGAGGGCAAACAGCAATCCCGGACCCCCCGCAACAAAAAAGGCCGTTCGCCAACCATGAGTCTCCGCCACGAGGCCACCCAGCAAATAGCCGAGCGCACTTCCCATCGGGATCGCCAAATAGAAAATCGCGAGCCGTCGCCCTCGCTCCTCAGGACGAAAGAGATCCGCAATGACGGATGGCGCAACTATTGCATAACCAGCTTCGCCGATCCCCACCAAAGCCCGCGTCAGCAGGAGCTCCTCATAACTGCGCGCGAGCCCGCCGAGAGCCGTCGCGAGACTCCACAAGGCGACTGCGATCGCGGTGATCCGTTGACGGTTCCAGCGGTCGCCAACGCGTCCGCACAACGGAGCAAACAGGGTGTAGACGATCATGAACATCGACGCGAGCCACCCCGCCTGCGCGTCGGAGAGGTCGAACGTGTCCGCGATCGGATCAAGGATCGCGCTCAAGATCTGACGATCCAGATAGTTGAGGAAGTTGATCGCGGTCAACACCGCGAGCACGATCAACGCTTCTCGTGAAGGGGTCTCGGCCCGTCGACCCCCTCCGATACGCGCAACCATCCCCACATCCTAAGGCCTTCGACCACCCCCTGCGAAGAGCTCGTTCGGGGACACGAAGAATGGACGCGTTCGATTCCGCAAAAAGACGGGGGTTTGCCATTGATCCAGGCGTCGCATTCCGGCGTAAACAAGCCCCGCGAGTCCTGTAGACTCGCGCCACTCCACGACTCGAACGGAACGGAGAAATCGAATCATGACCAATCTCAAGAGCATCGCTGCGACCCTGGCCCTACTCGGATCGGGCGCTTTCGCCATCACCGGCTGCGACAAAAAAGACACTGGAGCGACCGAAACCCCAGGTGGCAAAGAAGCCGCTCCCGCCGAGAAGGCCGAAGGCTCCTGTGGCGCCGAGAAGGCCGAAGGTTCCTGCGGCGCTGAAAAAGAAAAAGCCGAAGGCTCCTGCGGTGCCGAGAAGGCCGAAGGCGAAGAAAAAGCCGAAGGTTCCTGCGGCGCCGCCGAAGAAGAGTAGTCGAACGATCGCCCGCTCTGCCCGTGTGGCACGATCGGGCCCCACCACCCGCGGGGGTAACCCCGCGGGCGCCTATCCTTCGAACGTATGCACGCTGTTCCACCGACGGGCATCGGACTTGGTCTCCGTGGCGCGTTCCTGGCCCAAATCGCAGCAGGAGCGGCTGACGGGCGGATCGCTTTCGTCGAAGTCGCCCCCGAAAACTACATGCATCGCGGTGGCCCGGTGCCTCGGCGTCTCGATACGATCGCGGAACGCTTCGACGTAATCACGCACGGGCTCATGATGTCGCTCGGCGGTACGGATCCACTCGACGACGCATACCTCGCGGACCTCGAGCGCTTCGTTCAACGTTGCGGTACGCCGTGGCACTCCGATCATCTCTGCTTCAGCGGCACGGACGGGGCCTGGCTCCACGATCTCCTCCCCGTTCCCTTCACCTCGAAGAGCGCACGACACATCGCGACACGGATCCAACGGGCGAGGGACCGCATCGATCGCCCGATGGCTGTGGAAAACATCAGCTGGTACCTCCATCTCGGTGAACCAGCACAAACGGAGACCGAGTTCTTGAGCGAGATTCTCGATCGATCCGACTGCGGGTTGCTGCTCGACGTCAACAACGTCTTCGTCAACGCGAAGAACCACGGCTTCGATCCGTACGGATGGCTCCAAGCCATTCCGCTCGAACGCGTCATTCAACTCCATATCGCCGGACACGAAGCGTGGGACGACACGCTGCTCGTCGACACGCATGGGGCGACTGTGCGGAATGAGGTCTATGAACTCCTCGCATGGGTGATCGAGCGCACCGGTCCCAAGCCGGTGGTGCTCGAACGCGATGCCAACATCCCCCCGCTCGAGGTCCTCTTGGACGAAGTGGCGGCGATCGATCGGGTCTATCAGGCCGCGGTCGCACGTTGGGGGGTGCGGGCCGAGCGTACGAAGGTGGGCACATGACGGCGCCGACCTGGCCGTGCATCGAAGCGCTGAGCATTGCGATCCGACAGCAGTCCGCCGACTCCAGTCTGCGTGCGAACCCTGCTGGATTTTTGCAGGGACTCGGCGTCAGTTCGGCAGATGCCGACGCCATGCTGAAACACGGAGCCGAACGCATTCTTCTGTATCGCAGGCTGGTGCACAATCGTTTGCGCCGAGCGACCCGGGAGTTCATTCCTCGCACCGTGGCGCGCTTGGGCAAGGCCCGGTTCCGGATGGACTTTGCGAGGTTCGTGGAAGACCACGCGATCGCGACCCCGTATTTGCGAGTCGTGCCGGAAACGTTCGTCGCATGGGTGGTCGAGCCGTGGCGGAACGACCCGGCCGTACCGGCCTACCTCATCGATCTCGCCCACCACGAGCTGCTCAGCGAAACCGTCAAACACGATTGGCGAGGCGGCGAACCCCCGACCGGACTCCCCCTCGCCCTCGAATATCCCTTGCGGTTCGACGGAGCGGCGAGACTCCTCCATTACGCCTATCCCGTCCATCGATTGCCCCTCGACATCGACGATCGCACCGAGCCGGTTGCCGATCCCATCGCGTTGCTCGTCTACCGTGATCGTACGGATGACGTGCGGTACCTCGAGCTCGACCCGTTCGCCGCTGCAACCGTGCAAGCCCTCATGGTCGAACACCTCCCGGTCGCACAAGGATTGCGACGCGCGTGCGAAAGCCTCGACACCCCCCTCGATGACGAACGGCTCGCGACCGCGGCCCAGTTGTTGGCCGATTTGGCGGACCGAGGGGTGATGCTGGGGGCGAACCCGGTCTGAGGTTGTTCACGAAGAGTCACCGAGCTGTGACTCTCCGATACATACGAACCCATCAGTGAGCACTCTGGGCGTACGGAGGCCTCTTGATGATGAGGACCAGCCGATCGAATCTCGTCGTATGGCTTTCCGTCGCGATCCCCTGGCCTTGACGATTTCGTGGATGGCGGCAGTCGGAGGCTCATTCGTTGCCTTGGGGGGCAACCTGGCTTGCAACGACGACGCACCACCGGTGTTGGCCGCCGATGCCTCGGGGGGGTCCACGACCGGCGGACCCATTGCGACGGACGACGCAGACGAGGATACGACCCCGATCGGCACGACATGCCAGGGCGAGTCCACCAGCTGCAGCTGCGAGGAACCCCAATGTACCGATACCGACGCATCATCCGAGGCACCCGCGACCACCGCCGCGACGTCGACCGGGACCGGCGACGTGGCAACTCGGTGCGGGGATGGAGCGGGTGAATCCGGCGAACTCTGCTTTGCAGCCGCGGTTCCCTACGCGATGGGCATCATGCTCACCGACATCGAGCTCGCGGATCTCGACGACGACGGCGATTTGGATGTCGTCGTGACCGACGCGGGGAGTAACCAAGTGCAGGTTCGTCAAGGCGACGGTCAAGGTCGCCTCTCCGTGGTCCGTCCTTCACCGTCCGGACTCACCCCTGCCGCATGCGTCGTAGACGATTTCAACAGCGATGACTCCCTCGATATCGTCACCGCCGACGCAGGTGGTTTGACGCTGAGCTTGCTCACGGGAGACGGTGCTGCACGCTTCGCCGCGCCTCAAAGTGTGGCCCGTGCGACCGCGCCGGTGCATCTCGCCGCGCGGGACCTCGACGGTGACGGCACGCCCGAGCTTGCGGTAACAGATGGAGCCGCCGGCACGATCTCGATCCTGCGCGCTCCGTTTCCGTTCGAACCCCTCGCCACGCTCACCGCCGGAACCGGAACGACCGGTGTGGTGTTTACCGACGTGAGTGGAGATGGAGCGCTCGACGTCGTCGCCTTGGATGGGACGGACAGTCGACTGCTGGTCGCACTCGGAAACGGCTCGCAGTTTGGACGCCCGCGGTTGTCCGACTTCGGGAGTGGTCCACAGCGGGTGGTCGTCGGCGACTTCGATGGCGACGATCAGGTGGATCTCGTCGCGGTACACTTCGGCTCTGCATCGGTCTCGCGTGCGCTGGGCGATGGCCGAGGCGAGTTCAGCCCCGAGCTCCCGCTGACCTCCGGAACCGATCCTCGCGATGCCGCGACGGCCGATTTCAACGGCGATGGGGTCCTCGACATCGCGGTCGCGGTCGGAGGCGACAACGCGATCGCCTTGCTCCTTGGCCACGGCGATGGAACGTTTGCCGATCCCATCGCGATCCCACTGAACGCCACGCCCGGGGCGATCGTCGTTGGCGACCTCAACCGCGACGGGTGGCTCGACTTAGTCACGGCGAACGGTGCCGGTGGCACCATCAGCGTCGTATTGTCGACACCGTGACTCAAGCTCGCGAACGGCGACTAGCGAGACGGTCGCCCGTCCCCGTCGGGAGCGGTCGACGGGTCTGCGCGACGACGGAGAAACGCCGGAATGTCGGCCGTGTTCCCATCGGGAGCATCCCAAGTCCGCGGCGCCGGCGTGGCAGCGGCGCGACTCGCTCGCGGAGGCAACGGATTCGCAGCGGAGGCGGTTGCGGCTGCGCTGCCGAGTTGATGGGACGAGAACAGTCCAGCTTGCCGATTCACTGCGGCCACCGCCTTCGCAGTGACGGGCTCTCTTCGGAGCGCAGGAACCTGGACGCCGCTGGACGACTGACGGCGTCGGCCATGCGTTTTGATCGCCTCCTCGAGTTGGTCTTCGGCGGGCGCGTGATGGTCGAAGCCGGTGGCGATCACCGTAATCCGCAGGGATTCGCCCATGTTCTCGTCGATGACCGCACCAAAGATGATGTTGCAGTCCTCGTGCGCCGCTCCTTGGATGAGCGACGCCGCCTCTTCGACCTCGTGAAGTTTGAGATCGGGCCCAGCCGTGATGTTGATGAGAATGCCCTTGGCCCCCTCGATGGTGACATCCTCGAGCAACGGGCTGTTGATCGCTTGCTGGGCCGCCGCAACGGCTCGACCTTCGTCGGTCGCGATGCCCATCCCCATCAACGCACGCCCTTGACCGGACATGATCGTACGCACGTCGGCAAAGTCGACATTGATGATGCCAGGAATGGTGATCAGGTCGGACACGCCCTGCGTCGCGTGCTGCAGGACTTCATCGGCAAGCCGGAAGCTATCGAGCAAACTCGTAGAGTTGCTCGTCACGTCGAGCAAGCGATCGTTCGGGATCGTGATGAGGGTATCGACCGCCTTCTCGAGGGCTGCGATCCCCTGCTCCGCAATCCTTTGCCTGCGCCTCCCCTCGAAGCGAAACGGTTTGGTCACGACGCCCACGCAGAGCGCCCCGCACTCCCGCGCGATCTGGGCGACCACGGGGGCCGCACCCGTCCCGGTCCCGCCTCCCATGCCCGCCGTGACGAACACCATGTCCGCTCCACGCAGCGCCTCGGTGAGCTCGCGAACGCTGGCCCAAGCCGACTCACGCCCGCGTTCCGGATTGGCACCGGCACCCAGACCCCGAGTGACCCCGGGTCCCAGTTGAATACGCGTCGTGGATAGACTCTTCTCGAGCGCCTGCACGTCGGTATTCGCAGCGAGGAACTCCACGCCCTCGACGTTGTGCTGGATCATCGTGTTGACCGCGTTGCCGCCGGCCCCGCCAACGCCGACGACCTTGATCCGCGCCTGATCGGGATACGCATCTTCGAGTTCGAAATGAGCCATGGTGGGGGTGCTTTCGCCATAGCGAAGGTGATCTCACGACGCAAATAAACCGCGTGTTCTCGACCCACGAGAGCCGAATCTGCGGAAATGTTCAGCGCAATGCGTGACCGTGAGTCGTCGCATTCCCGTCGAGGATCAACCGTACAACGCGGAGCGCATCGCCTCGATCGCAAACTGAGGAAGCGGGCCTCCGCGCCAAAGCTCCTGAGCCCGAACCCCTTGCCAGAGCAGCATCGGCAATCCGTCCTGGGCGTGGAGCCCCAGGGCCGTGGCGCGATCGAGGAGACCCCCTTCGGGACGGGGATACACGATGTCGATCACCGCGGCATCCGTCCTCATCGTCTCGAGTGCAATCGCGATCGGGAACGCTGGCGGACCGCCCCGCATCCCCACCGTCGTTCCATTGACGAGCAGGTCGGCCGTGCAAAGCAGCTCGGTCAACGCATCGTATCCATGGCGGCGGACGTTCGACCGCATCGGCCCATTGGACCAATCTGGCAGGTGCTCGGGATCCCGACTCACCCAGTCCACGCGGCAAGGGGGAACCAGGTGTAAGAGGGCGTCGACCACGGCGCACGATGCACCGCCTCCACCCAGCACCACGGCATGGGTCCGAGGCGGAAGCCCGAGCTCGTTCAGGCCGGCGACGAACCCGGCACCATCGGTGCTGTGGCCGTGCCAACGACCGTCGCGCAAGACGAGGGTGTTGATCGAGCTCGTTCGCTCGGCTTCGGCCGCGATCACATCGACCCACGGTTGCGCGGCTTGTTTGTGCGGAACCGTCAGGTTGAGCCCCGCCACACCCAAGGCTCGGGCTCCGACCAGTGCCGCCTCGAGCTTCGCGGCCGAAACATGAAACCCGTGATAACGATGCGGTTCGCCGAGCGCAGCGAAGGCCGCGTTGTGCATCCTCGGAGATCGCGAATGCGAGATCGGATCGCCGAGGACGCCAAAGCAACAGGCCACATCTGTTCCTCGAAGTTGCGGCGTCACGACTGGGTTCCACCTCCCCCGGATTTCTGATCGCGTCGCAGGTTGAGGAGCTGCACGAACAGCGAGAAGCCCATCGCCGAGTAGATGTACCCCTTGGATACATCGCCGCCGGTACCTTCGACCAAGAGGGTGACACCGATGAGAACGAGGAAGGCGAGAGCCAGCAAACGCACCGACGGATGCCCTTCGATGAAGTCCCCGACGGGGCCCGCAAACGTCACCATGGCACCGACGGCGATCACCATCGCGGCGACCATCACGGGCACGTGTTCAGCCATGCCGACCGCCGTGATCACCGAGTCGAGCGAAAACACGATGTCGAGGATCATGACCTGCAAGATGATCCCGGCATATCCCCGTCGACTGCCCCCGGACATGTCGACCGGGGCATTCGCTTCGTGGTCTTCGGGATGTTCGACGGTTTGATAGATCTCCGTCGTCGCCTTGTAGAGCAGGAAAAGTCCACCTGCGACCAGGATCAAATCCTTTCCGGTCCACTCGATGACCAAGGTGAAGACGGGCTCGGTGAGTCGCATCACCCACGCGATGGCCAAGAGCAGGATGATCCTCGAACAGAGTGCGACGGCGAGGCCAAGGCGCCGAGCGGAGAGTTGCTGGTCCTTGGGTAGTCGGGAACAGAGGATCGTGATGAACACGATGTTGTCGATGCCGAGCACAATCTCCATGATGGAGAGCACCAGCAAGGACACCCATGCTTCGGGGTTGGTGACGAGCTCGAGCATGTCGATCGTTGGTGCGTGCGAGTTTCCCCCGCCTCAGGGGATGACGTCACGTCCTTTGTCGCCTTCCTCCGCAGGCGAGACCGGCAGATCATCCGTCGACGTGACCTGAGCGCGCAGACGTCCTCGCAGCAGTCGCACGGACACCTCATCGCCCGCCTTGACCGCGCGAACGTCCGTCAAAGCTTTGCCTTCGACGTTGGCCACCACCGCAAAGCCACGATGCAGGACGGCCAACGGTGACAAGGCATGCAGGGACGCTGCTGCCGCGGCCAGGCGAAGGCGAAACGGTGGAGTCAAAGCTGCCCCGCCTTGCCGCAGGCGGGTCGTCAATCGCTCGAGCCGAGTCCGTGGTGCACGCCCGAGCTCGTTACCCATGCGGAGCAACCTGCTGTGAAGGTCTTCGAACCCCGCACGGGTCGACAGAGGGATCGCCTGGCCGCGACGAAGCAGTTTCTGAACGAGGGCCTCGAAACGACGGCGATCCCGGGCAATCCGTTGCCGCGGATGAGCATGGCGGAGCGCTCGGTCCAGCTCGTGGAGGGCATGACGACGAGGGGACGCAAGCGTGCGGCCCAGTCTCGCCAAATCCGCGTCGCGACGAGCGAGTGCACCACGATGATCGATGACTTGTCGCTCGAACGCGCGAACCAATCGTGCGAGCAACTCTCGCTGCATTTGTTGCTCGCCTCGCAGGTCGGGGACCACGACCTCCGCAGCTTGCGAAGGGGTTGCGACCCGGAGGTCGGCGACGAGGTCACAGATCGTGATGTCGACCTCGTGGCCGACCGCAGAGACCACGGGGACGCGGCAAGCCGCGACATCGCGCGCCAATTTCTCATCATTGAAGGCCCAAAGATCCTCCGTCGACCCGCCACCGCGACCGATGATGATCACGTCGATCTCGGGTCGAGCCGAGAGGCGCCGAAGTGCTCGTCGCAACGATGCTGGCGCCTCGGGTCCTTGCACGACCGCCGGGGCGAGCAAGATCCGGGTCGGGCACCGTCGCCGCGCCACCTCGACGATGTCGTGGATGACGGCTCCGTGCGACGAAGTCACGACACCGACCCATTGCGGCCACCGAGGTATCGAGCGTTTTCGCTTGGGGTCGAGCAGGCCATCCGCCGCCAGCCGCTGACGGATCTGTTCGAGCTCCAGCATGAGTGCCCCCAAACCGGATGGTTCGGCTCGCTCAGCGTAGAACTGGAACTTTCCTTGCTTGGGGAAAATCCCCAAGCGGCCCTCGACCCGCAGCATCTGGCCGTCTTCCAGCCGGAATCGCAGCCGTTCCACTGCGGTGCGCCACATCGCTGTCGGGAGGATCGCGGCGTCGTCCTTCAAGGTGAAAAACACATGCCCCGCAGCCCCCGTCTTGAGCCCGAAGACCTCTCCCTCCACGCAGACTTGGCCAAACTGTCCGTCGACGACGCGGTTGGCCGCGCGCACGATGTCGCCGACCGAGTGCACGACGCGCGCCACCTTGGCGGCAACACGGGTTTCGTTCTGCACCGGCTCCGGTTGCACGGGAACCGCCGCATTCGGCGGAACACCGCGTGCGGCGGGCCTGAACGAGAGCTCCGTTTGATGGGGATACAGCTTCTTATCCGCCATCCGACGACGCACCGCGCAAGCGCTCGAGCTGGGCTCGAACCTCGCGAAGCTCTCGTTCGAGAGTTTCGACGCGCTGGGTGAATTCCCGAACGACATCATCGAGATCCTCGTGGCTCCGCTCGATGAACGCCGACCGAACCTCGAGTTCTTCGACGCGTGGTTCGAGCGCGGTCGGCTCCTTGGTCGGATTTTGCTCCTCGACGTCGCCTCGCATGCGGATGACCATATAACTGGTTTTGCCCAACCTCGACAGCCGTGCCCGTTCTGGGCCCGTTTTTTGCGGTAATTTGCAGGTTCGTTCCCGGCGGGCTTGAGTACACCTCGTGATTCGTACTTTCGGACTGACCCTGGTGGTGGCCCTCGGCCGAGGCTGCCCGTCGTTTCTCCAGGAGCTCGAGTCCGTCGACGGCGCGAGCAGTGGAGGCGATGACGATGACGATGACGATGACGATGACGATGACGGCGGGACCCTGGAACCCTCGACGGGTGACGATACGGGGCTCGACCCGGCCGGGACGTGTACTCCCATCGATGACGAACTCTGCGTCGATCAGGACCGCCTCCAACTCTGTTCCGAGGAACGCGTCGGCGTCCAAACCTATGACTGCGCATTCACGTGCGGTGAACTCATCAACTTCGCTTGCCTCACGACCGCCGCAGGGCCGGCTTGTTGGTGCGTGAGCACCGGTTCACAGAAAGTGTTTTCCTGCGGCGAGCTCGAACAGTGTCTCTTCGGCTGCGCTGACCAGGGCTGCGCCGACCAATGCTTCACACGAACCGACCGACCGACGATTCGCCTCTACGGATCGCTCGTCACTTGTGCTCACGCACAATGCCGTCAGACGTGTATCGATACACCGGATGCCTGCGCGTTGTGCATTGAACGCACGCTGCAACTCGGCGTTGGTGATTGTGGCCTCCAGCGTTCGCTGTGTGACGCCGATCTCAACGACGAGCCCTACGCCCCCTACGGCTGATCGAATCGCGAGGACCGCGACCCCGCCCATGACGAGGTCGCGGCATCATCGGCTGCCATCATCGCCCTTGAATGGCGATCTTGCGCGGCCGAACTTCCGGCGATTTCGGAAGCGTCAGCGTCAACACACCTGCTTTCAACTCCGCGTGGATCTGCCCCGCATCGACGGATTCCGGGAATCTAAAGCTGCGCTTGTATAACACCCCTCCGAATTCGGAGGCCAACGGTTCGCCCGTTACCTGGTACTCGCGACGGGCTTTCAACGTCAGCTCACCGCGTTCGAATTGTATATCCACGTCATTGCGGGCGACTCCGGGGAGATCCGCTCGCAATAGATATCCATCTCCGCTTTCGAAGATGTCGACCTCACAGGCAACCGTGGGTAGCTCACGAAGTTCGGTCGCTTGGTTCTTCGCCTGAACTGCTTGATTCTCAGCCATGTTCGTCGTTCCTCCTTTCGCGTCACGCGCTCTTGATCGAGATTTGGCGAGGTTGCGCCTCGGGTTGTTTGGTCACTTCGAGACGCAGGACTCCGTCGTTGAGCGTTGCTTTCACATTCTCGAGGTCGAGCCGACCCTCGAACCCAAACGAACGAGCGAACGCTAGATTCCCGCGTTCGCGCCGATGCACCGCATAGCCTTCATGCGCATCTGGCTTTCTCGCGCCTTTGATCGTAAGCGAGTTGACGGTCGCTTCGATCGCGAGGTCTCCTTCGCTCAAACCCGGAAGCTCGGCCTCGATGACATAGGAAGCGCCCGTATCGGCGACGTTGAACGCCGGGCCGTTGTTGGGATATGTGACTCGCCGGCCGACCTCGGGCAGCAGCCCGCGAAACACCTCATCCATCTGGTGTTGCAGCGTCCTGAACTCTCTCCACGGATCAGAGTTCGAATGAAGTCGAAGCATCATGACGTATTCTCCTTTCTCGATGTGTGAGTCTGGAGATCCGCGCGACGGTGAAACCTCGTCGCTCGCGTGACCTCCTCGCTCGACACCGTAAGCTGGGATCGAGGGGTGTCAACCACCCGAACTTTGCGAGATCGGTAGCCCGGTTTGGTGGTCCTTGACCGCGCATCGCGGGACGGTCCCAAGCAGGGCTTTCGGTGTTCATTCGACCACGAGATGCGGAGGAGGCACATCACGGCGCAAAAAACGCATACCCCGAGTTGGGCTACCTCCCCTTGCCCGCGTAGGACATGATGGGCAAACGTGACTGTGGAGGACCCAGCCATCCGCGCGGCGGCCGAGGTGCAAACCAACCCCCGCATCGATCGAAACCGAGTCGAGGGATTTCACAACGGACAGCGGATGACCTTCGAACGGATCCCGCGAGGTTGGCAGGTGCGCACCAGGACCTCGGATGGCGCCTTTGCGGTGTTCATGCAACGCCGCCCCCTCGACGCACACATGCGCGACGAATCGAAGTTTGCCTATGTCGATGAACGCCTCGGGAAACGATATGCCATCGAAGGCACGCCCGCGGATCTTCTGCGCGCGGTGGTCGAAGAGCCTGTTCGGGGCGCGATCGAGTTGCTCGAACCGGACCGAATGAGCATTCGAGGCGGCACCGTCTGGATCCAGAAACTCTACGAATCCGACGACTTCGCTCAGCCCGAAGATATTCGCCGCGCCCATGATCTCGCGCGCGCGCTCGCGGACAAGGTGAGGTCGCTGCGATCTCAACCAGCGTCCCCGCCGAAACCCCCGAGTCCCACGACGGAGAACCAGCCGGACGATCCCTATCGCCAACTCGCGCTTGTCCCGGTCCAACGGGAAGAACCACGTGCGCCAGCAGCGAAAGAGCCGGGTAGCGGTGCCCTGGTCGAGGCTACGCCCCGACACCGCTCGCGGATCGAGGCCGCGTTCGGAGTCGCGTTGACGGTGGGCGGCGTGCTCTGGTCGGCATGTCCACTCTGAACCGCATTAGCGGATCCGCGCCACCCAGAGCGATGACGTTTCGGCTGCTCGACGCGTTGCATTTCGGACAAAATGGATTCGTGCACTATCCTTCCATGCGAACGAATCATTGGGTGGCTCGAGGTGTCCTCGCGCTCGGCATCGTCGCGTGTGATCGCGACGCCGGGTCCGACGACGAAAACGGTGGCAAGACCTCGAACGAAGCCACCGATACCGAAGGGGCTGAGCCCATCGACAGCGGATCCACGACCGTCAGCTACGCAACCGACGTCCGCCGGATCTTCGCCGATCGGTGCACGACGTGCCATTTCACGGGAAGCCGGGTCATCGACATCGCAAACCCGTTCGCCGCGGAAACCGGACTCGTCGGCTCGGTGAACACCTGGGCAGAAGGCTATCCCGAAGGCAACACGCCCGCGCTCAACGTGACTCCGGGTGCTCCGAACGACAGCTTCCTGCTCGACAAGGTCTCCGGTGAGCCGATCGATACGGCCACGGCCGGGCAACCGATGCCGTGGGCCGTTCCACGCCTGACGTCCGACGAACTCGGCACCCTCCGACAGTGGATCGAGGACGGTGCCAACAACGATGACTTCTATGCCGAGGAGATTCGGCCGATCTTCGGCGACGAAACCACCTTAGGCCGTAACGCCGGCAAGTGCACCTGGTGCCACTACGACGGGAGCCCCGTCCCGCCCAACCTCAGCGATCCATTCGATCCGCAGACAGGCATCGTGAACGTCCCCAGCATTCTGCGACCGGACATGATGAGGGTCGCTCCAGGATCGCCGGACGAGAGCTTCGTCGTGATCAAAGTGGAGGACACCGAGCTGAGCCCGCAATACGGCGCACCCATGCCACGCCACTACACCCCCCTGACCGACGACGAAGTCGACGTCCTTCGCAGCTGGATCGCCGCAGGGGCACCGAACAACTAGCCTTTGAGGCCTTTGAGGGCCTTTCGCAACGGCTCCTCACTGCAGTGGCACAGCTGCCTTCGCAACCCCAAACGAGCGCCTAACGGCGCTTCGTCAGTCTTCAATGGGCCTTTCGCAACGGCAGCACAGCTGCCTCCGCACACCCAAACGCTCCCGAACTGGCTCGTTCCGGCTCCATCCGGAACGCGGAGGAGCCTCGACCCCTTCGCGTTCGACGTTCGGGTAGTGTATCGGCCTCGTGCCGCAGTTCGTCTCCATCCCCGACCCCGTTGCTGGGAAGACCGCAACCGGACGGATTCGTTTCGAGCGCCGAAGTCCAGCGTCGGACCGCGGCTTGCCGCCGGTGGTTTTGATCGGTGGCATGACGCAAACGGTCGCCAGTTGGGGCGGACAGCTCCGGCCATTGTCCGCTCATCGCGAGGTCGTCGCTTACGAAGCCCGCGGTCAGGGAGAAACCGAACTCGATGTCACGGACTGCAGCCCGGCTCGCCACGTCGATGACTTCGTGGCGCTGGTTCAGGCGCTCGGACTTCGCGTTCCGCTCGACCTCTGCGGCTTTTCGTTCGGGGGTCGACAAACTCTCGGCATCGCCGCCACGCGTCCCGATCTCATCGATCGGATCGTCCTTTCGAGCGTGTCCCTCGATCGCACCGTCATGAGCCGCCTCATCGTGGACGGATGGATCGCATGCCTCCGGACCGGCGACCTCGAGACGCTTGCCCGCGTGAGCCTGCCGGAGACCTTGGGAGCGGCGTATCTCGCCAAGAACGCTCATCTCGTCGATGCGATGATCAAAACCACTGTGCAACGGAACCGGTTCGACGGGATCCGTGCACTGTTCGAGCAAACCCTCGTCCTCCCGGAGGACTCGGAATGGCACCCCACCCGACTTGCGACCCAGGTCCGATGCCCCGCCCTCGTGCTCGGAGGTGAAGCGGACCGGATCGCCGATCCCGACCAGATTCGTGCACTCGCAAACGCTCTGGGCGCGCACTACGAGATCTTGCACCGAGCGGGGCACACCATCCCCATCGAAAGCCCCGAAGCGTGGCGCGCGGCGGTGGAGCGTTTCCTTGCCGAACCTCGTGGGAACCCGCTCGAGCGTGCATTCCCGCGAGACACCCTCTAAGCTCCGGCCGTGGCCGGCAACTCTTTCGGCGAGCGCTTCAGGGTGACCACTTTTGGCGAATCGCATGGCGGTGCCGTGGGCGTGGTCATCGACGGTTGCCCGGCCGGTCATCCATTTCCGCACGAACGGATCGCGGCCCAGCTCGACCGCCGTCGCCCCGGCCAGAGCCGGCTGACCTCGAGCCGGCAGGAATCGGACGCCTTCGAAGTCTTGAGCGGCATCGACCCGACGAGCGGATGTACGTTGGGCACGCCGATCGCATTGATGGTTCGCAACCAAGACGCGAAGAGCCACCACTATTCCGAGTTGACGGACGTATACCGCCCCTCACACGCCGACTATACCTATGACACGCGCTACGGGTTGCGCTTCGTGGCCGGCGGTGGACGTGCTTCGGCCCGCGAAACCGTCGGTCGGGTTGCGGCTTCCGGTCTGGCGGAGGACCTGCTCGATCGCTATGCCGGCGTCTCGATCGTGGCATGGGTGCAGAGCGTGGGAGCGCTGGACGCCACCGCGATCGACGAAGCCTCGCTCGAGCGGGAATCCGTCGATCGAAACCCGGTCCGTTGCCCCGATCCGTCCGTCGCCGCGGCGATGGAGGAACACATCGATCGAGCGCGGCGAGACGGGGACACCTTGGGCGGAATCGTGCGCTGCGTGGCGCGGGGCGTGCCCCCGGGCCTCGGCGAACCAGTCTTTGACAAGCTCACCGCCGCCCTCGCCGGCGCGATGATGAGTTTGCCCGCGAGTCGCGGGTTCGAGATCGGAGAGGGCTTCGCGGCCACGCGTATGCGCGGCTCCGATCACAACGACCCGTTCGAGCCGAACCCCAACGCAGAGCCGGGCGGTCGAGGCATCCGCACGCGAACGAACCACAGCGGCGGTATTCAAGGCGGGATCAGCAACGGCGAGACAATCCGGTTCGCGGTCGCGTTCAAACCGGTCGCAACGATTTTCAAGCCGCAGGACACCGTCAACCGTCAGGGCGAACAGGTCGTCTATAGCGCGCGCGGCCGCCATGACCCGTGTGTCGTTCCACGAGCCGTGCCCATGGTCGAAGCCATGACCGCGCTCGTGCTGTGCGACCACCTGTTGCGCCGCCTCGGAGCCCGTGTCGAGGACCTCGGATGACCTTGCGCCTCGTCGTAAACCAGGGTCCCTCCCAGAACGGCCCTCGGATCCTGGCCCCGGGCGCGCCACCCTCACCGGGCCCGTTGCCGAATCGACTCGCGCTGCATCTCGAGCACGGAGAAGTCCTCGCGTGGTGGGGCGAGAAGACGCGCATGCAGGTCGACCTGATCGCCCTCACCGGTGTCGCCACGCTCGTGACGCTGGCCCTCGTCAGCGCCTTTGCCCCAACCTTTTGGCTGCAACCCGTGTCCGCGATTGCACCGCCGCTGCTGGCGTTGGTCTCCCCGACGTTGTTCGTGGCGTTTCGTGAGTGGTTGGGTCGGAGCGCAATCCTGGTGACCGATGGAGGAGTCGTTCACGTATCCCCGCAAGGGTCAGCTACGCGTCTGCCGTGGCCTAGCCTCCGGACGATCCGTCGAGACTGGCTCGGTGGAGGCGTGCATCTCGAGGGTGCACATACCAGCCTTCGGGTCCCTCCCGTCCTCGTCGATCGAACACGGCAGGCCCTCGTCTCGCGCTTGCAAGACCGACTTCGCGGTGGCATCGACATCCGCGACCCGATGCAATGGCTGTCGTGACTCGAGATACCGATCGTCGTCGCTTGGGCGAAGCCCAACGCATCGTCATCAAGCTTGGTACGGGCGTCGTGACTCACGATGGCGTCCGCTTGGCGTTGGGACGGGTGCATGGCCTCGTCGAAGACCTCGCCTCCGTGCGACGCGACCAAAAAGAAGTCGTGCTGGTTTCGAGCGGAGCCGTGGGTCTCGGCATGCGCCAGCTCGGCATCACCGAGCGGCCCCGAAGCCTCGGGATGCGCCAAGCTTGTGCGGCGGTCGGTCAGGGTCACCTCATCGCCATTTACACGCAGGCGTTTGCTCAGCTCGGCCTCACGACCGCGCAAGTCCTGCTCACGCAATCCGACCTGGGCAATCGCGACCACGCACTCTGCCTGCGGACCACCATGATGCGTCTGCTCGAACTCGGCACGATTCCGATCCTCAACGAAAACGACAGTGTCTCGGTGCGCGAGCTCATCGAGCATCGAGCAAGTGAAGGCGAACCTTCCGCGCCGCTCGCCTTCGGTGACAACGATGGACTCTCAGCCCGGCTCGCGGTGGCGATCGATGCGGATCTCCTCGTCCTCCTGACCGATGTCGATGGTCTCTACACCGCGAACCCGGCGAGCGACCCACGTGCCGAACGGATCCGGGAGCTCGAGGCGATCGACGAGGCCACGCTTTCGACCACGGCAGGTCGCTCGCTCGGCGGAACCGGGGGAATGACGAGCAAACTCCGCGCAGCGCACCTCGCCAGTTCGGCTGGAATCCATACTCTCATCGCGTCCGGCGCGACCTCGCGGGTCCTCGCGCGATCGCTCGCCGGTGAAGACCTGGGAACGATCGTCTGGGCCCCGACCCCTCGGTCGCCGCGTCGCCAGGCGATCGCGGTCGGCCGCAACCACGGTGGGGCACTCATCGTCCGTGAAGCTGCGATTCATTCGCTCGGGCAGAGCGATAGCTCGCTCCTTCCGACCGAGGTCCTGCGGATCGAGGGCCGCTTCGAACGTGGGGACGTCGTGGAGATCCGTGACCCGAGCGGCCGCGTTCATGGCCGCGGTCTCGCCAACTACGGGTCCGAGGACTGCACGGCGCTGGCGGGCCATCCAAGCAGCGAGATCGACCGGATTCTCGGTTTTCGCGGCTATGAAGGCCTCGTATCGCGCGACAACCTCGTGCTGACGGACGTTTGAGCCCGCTCGCGAAACGAAAACGGCCCGGGCATGCGATGCCTCGGGCCGTAGCGTTTCCCTTGGTTCAGGTCGTTTCGCTACGCTTGGAGGACTTCGGAGATCCGGAGACCGGTATGCGAGGTCGAGGCATTGCGTTTGCGCGAATAGGCGAGCAGGCGCCGCTCTGCCGCATTGAAGGCGTCGCGCAAGGCGCTCGCGAGTTCCTCGCGTTGATTGGCTTTGGTCTCGCGATGGACGACGAGTTCATCCCCCGGGACTGAGATCTCGATTCGCACCTGGTAGGCGTTGCCCTTGTGCTGGTGACGATGCGGCGACTCGATGACTACTCGACAAGCCATGATTCGGTCACAGAACTGGTCCAGCTTCTCGGCCTTGGCACGCACCCGTTCTTCGAGAGCATCCGTGCGCACCACATTGCGGAACGTGATCTCCAGTGGAAGCTTCATCGCTCTTCCTCCTTCTTTCGTGGTTGTGGAAAATGCGCTTCTTCCGCGGTGCTCTTGCAAGCGCCAACAAAGGGGCTCGAAGTTCCGCCGAAGCAACGCATCACAAACATTTTGACGACAAGTGCCACGAATCTGCCAGAAACCGGTGCGTCACACATTGGACGACGTCGTCACCACGGACCCAACTCGTTGGAATCATGTCGGATTCCATTTCACTTAAAACGCGCAATCCGCGTGTGAGCAGACGCCGGACACACGTGCTCCGGGGCCGCGGCCCGGATCCCCACCGCCGAACCCCGCCGGAGACCGACTGAGGACGCGGCCCGCCGGCCTCCGGGAACGTCGTCAAACGTAAGGCGAGGTTTGACAACCGAGGGAACGACGAGCTAGCAAGAGGCCACACGTACGGGTGATCTCTCGGGTTTGCGCGCAACCGCGAGGCACGACCGAACCTTCAAGCCCAAAAGGGTGAAGGTCTTCTGAGCCCGAAAGGCATGGAGCGCTCCCCCCCAACACCGGGGTGAAGGGCTTCAGGCCTGGAGGAGGCGCGAAGAGAAACATTCCCGCGCGCCCCCGAGGCTTCTTTTTTGACTCCATCATCGGTCCCTCCCTCGTTCGAGGATCTCGGCCTTGTGCCGCCTCTCCTGCGCGCCGTCGCGGCGTCCGGATATCAACAACCCACGCCCATTCAACGAGAGGCGATCCCTCCCGTACTCGCGGGGCGCGACCTGCTCGGCTGCGCCCAAACCGGAACCGGGAAGACGGCCGCCTTTTCCCTCCCGATGCTTCAGCACCTCGACGCGACGGCCGGAGACGATCCCGTCGTGCGCGCGCTCATCGTGACGCCGACCCGCGAACTCGCAGCACAGATCGGCGAGAGCATCACGACCTACGGCGAATTCCTCGATCTCTGGCACACCGTCATCTTCGGCGGCGTCAACGAGCGCCAACAGATCGAGGAATTGAAACGAGGGGTGGACGTGCTGGTCGCGACCCCCGGCCGCCTTCTCGACCTCCTTCACCGGGGTTTCGTCAAACTCAATCGAGTGGACTTCTTCGTCCTGGATGAAGCCGATCGCATGCTCGATATGGGCTTCTTGCCGGATGTGCAGCGCATCATTTCGGCGCTCCCCAAAGCCCGGCAGACGTTGCTGTTCTCGGCCACGATGCCGCCACCTATCCGCAAACTCGCCGACTCGTTGCTGCGCGACCCGGTTTCCGTTGCCGTCGCGCGGGTCTCGACGCCGGTCGAATCCGTCGAGCAGATCGTCTACTTCGTGGACAAGGACGGTAAGCGCGACCTGCTGCTCGAACTCGTGCGCAAGCCCGAGGTCAAGCGAGCCATCGTGTTCAGCCGAACCAAGCACGGGGCCAACCGAATCACCAAGCTGCTCGAGGGGCACGGCGTCAAAGCGGCGGCGATCCACGGCAACAAGAGCCAAAACGCCCGCACGCGTGCGCTCGAGGGATTCCGAACCGGAGAACTCGAAGTGCTGGTCGCAACCGACCTCGCGGCGCGAGGGATCGATGTCGAAGGCGTCACGCACGTCCTGAACTTCGACTTGCCGAACATCCCCGAGACCTATGTCCATCGGATTGGCCGCACGGGTCGAGCAGGCGCTTCGGGCGTGGCATGGTCGCTTTGCGACGCAGAGGAACGGACGTTCCTCCGCGATATCGAGACGTTGATCGGCCGCAAGGTCCCCCAAGGCACATGGAAGGGTTCAGGCGTCCGACCCTCCAAACCGCCCGAGACGGAAGCCGCAAAGCCGAAAGATCGTCCACCAGGCAAGCGCCGATCGAGTCGAGGTGGACGCCATCCTCGATCAACTCGGTCGGAGTCCCGGCCGTCGTCGTAGCGCTCGTTTAGGGCATCGCGTTCACGACGGGGATCCGAATCTTCGGTCCCCGCCGGATCTCGAGCTCGCGGAGCCCGAACAACATTTCGCCGTCAAACACCGGATCGAGCGTCTCACCGGCGAACGCAGTGGCGCGAAAGTGCTGGAAGGGTCCGTCGAACTGGTATTCACCCCAGATCGGCGTCCCGAGAACCACGTTGGGCAGGTTCATGACGACCCCGAGCGCAGATCCACCGAGCGCCTGGGCATGGAGTACTCCGTCGCGCGCGGCGTGACGAAACGTCCGCACGATGCCACCCAAGTTGATATCGATCGAGCCGATCTGTACGGCCGAGAACGTATCGAAGTGAAGTGGTTGGCCATCGACGTCCACTCGAGCGCGCATCGGTTTCAAGACCTCGTCGGCGTAGCGCTGCAGGCCAGGAGCCACATACGGCCGCAACGGTAGCGGGGCCGCGGAGGCCACGCTGCCCGCCGTGGCACGCAGGATCACGTCGAGGATCTTCCAGCCATCGATGCGGTCGTATTGGTAGAGCTTGTCGAAAAAGTTTTGCGCAACCCCGCCCACGGCCACGGCAAACCCAATCCGATCGACTTTGGCACCACCGTGAGCTGGGTCCAGCTGGCCGGTCGCATGGAGGGTGTCGAGTTCGACCACCGGAAGCCGACGCCCGACACGATCCGCTTCGACGAGAGCCTTCACGATGTCGACGACTTGACCGCGAACGCCGGCCTTCGAGGCCACGAAGTCGATGGTTCCTCCATTCGCTGGCACGATGAGAGGCCACGGACGCCCGATCTCTCGGCCGACTTGATGAGCCACACTCAGCATCCAATGGAGGGTTCCGTCCCCCCCGTCGCAGACCCAGTAGTCGCAGTCGCGCTCGAAGAACTCTTCGATCACCGCCCGAAGCTCGCTCGGATCCCGAGTCCGGCGAACGAGACCGTGGCCGTCCATGACCCGGTCGAGCGCCCGCAACCGATCGGGATCGCGACGGTTTTTGCCCGAGTTGGGGTTCGTGATGACGCCGATCACGGCTTCCGAGGTGTACGTCGCGGCATACCCTCGCTCCACTTGCAAAGCCCCTTCTGCCATGACGGTAGGCGACGTTCTAGCACGGGGACGGCAGCTCCAACGTGCGCAATGGCCTGCACAGTTCCAAGACGGGGAGACCTGCGTTCACCGTGATTGGCGGGAGCGGGAGACGCTCATCAAGATCCCCAAACCGATCATCGTCGTGAGCACGTTGCTCCCGCCTGCACTGATATACGGAATCGTAATGCCTGACACCGGGACGAGCTGGAGGACCATCCCGATGTTGATGGCCACATGCCACAACACGAGCGCGGCCACACCGGAGCAAAGCAGCGCGCCGAAGCGATCCCGGGCCTGCGACGCCACGTTGATCGCCCAGAGGGTCAAGCTCATGTAGAGCGTGAGGACCATCGCCGTGCCCAAGAAGCCCCACTCTTCGGCAAACACCGCCACCGGAAAGTCGGTGTAGGGCTCCGGCAAGAATCCGAGGACGTTTTGCGACCCTTTGCCGAGTCCTCGGCCAAAGAATCCGCCGTTACCCACGCTGATCATCGCCTGGATGCTCTGGTACCCATCGCCGTCGGCGTAGAGCTCTGGGTTCAGCCACACGTCGATGCGCTTGCGCTGGTAGTCCGCCATGTAGCCCCACCCGACGGCGGATGAGACCGCGCTCGCACCGATGAGCCCGACGATGCTTCGCAGCCGCAAGCCCGTAACGGAAAGCAGAGTAAAACCGATGAGCAGAACCATGACTGCGGTCCCGAGATCGGGCTGCCGAGCGATCAAGGCGAACGGCAACAAGATCATCGCGAACGGGGCGACGAGTTGCCGGACGCTCCGCTGTTCCTTCGCGTAGACGTCGTGAAAATAGCGAGCGAGCGCCAAGATCAAGATGACCTTCATCAACTCCGAAGGTTGGAGTCGGTATTCCATCGTTCCGAGCCATCGGCGGGCGTTGTTGACCTCGATCCCGACGAACGGCACCAACGTCAGCAGGAGGACACCAAACCCGTACGCCGGATAGGCCAAGCGGTAGAAGACCTTCGGGTCGACCGCTGTAACCGCGAACATGACGAAGGTCCCGAGCACGATCCAACGGAGTTGAACGGCAACGCGGCCGGTCCAATCCCCTGCCCCGGCGCTATTCAGATTGAACAGGGCGAGCGTCGCGATCGCAAACGTGAGCGTGACGACGACCCAATCGACCGATTGACGGATCCGACCGACGAGACCGCGTGGATCGTCGAGCAGCTGGTTCATCGTGGGATCTCGTTGCGAGCGTGGAGTGGTTGCCGACGCCGACCGGGAAGGGACGGAGGGATCCCGGGCCCGCGCGGGCGCGCCTCGGTTTCGGAGCTGGTATCGCCCAAGTAGTGCTCGATGACTTGCATGACGATGGGCGCGGCCGCACCTGCACCGGCGCCCCCATGCTGAACGAGGGCGACCACGACGATGCGCGGAGCTTCGGCCGGCGCATAGGCAGCAAACCAAGCGTGGTCCTGGGTGATGTCCCAACCATCGAGCCGCTCGTCGTCCGATTCGCGTTCGTCTTGCTGCTCTCGCCCGACCTGCGCGGTACCGGTCTTGCCCGCGACCACCAGATTGGGCAACCGCTCGCTGAACGCAGTTCCTTTCTCGTCGTTCACCACGCCGACAAGGCCGCGATGGATCCGCTCGCGGTCGCCTGGATCGATCGCTGGTTGCTCGTTGCGACGTTGAGGCTCGCTCGTCAGCACGACTTTCTTGGCATTCGTTTCGATGCGATCGACCAAATACGGGGTCATCACGTAGCCCTCGTTGGCGATCGCTCCGTAGAGGACCGCGAGTTGAAGGACGGTCGATTTGACGTTGCCCTGTCCAATCGCGCTGTTGAGTCGGACCCCTCCCTGGTAGGTACCCTCCCGCGCCTCGAACTCTTCGGTGGGGATCGTTCCGCTGACTTCACCGTTGAGGCCGAGACCCGTTCGTTCGCCGAGTCCGAGCGCACGAGCGATGGGCTCGACCCGTTCGAGGCTGAGCGTGTTTCGGATGGCGAGCTGGTAGAAATACGCGTTGCACGACTGAATGATCGCGCCTTCCAAGTTCATCGGCCCGTGGACATGGGTGTCCCGAAAACGGCGTCCGCCGAATTTCACGTAGCCTTCGCACTCGAGTTCTTCGTCGGGGTCGAACTCGGGATCAGCGAGAGCCGCGAGCGCGGAAACGACTTTGTAGGTCGAACCCGGGAAGAAATGCTCTTGCACGGACTTGTCGATGAACGGCTTGAGCGGGGATTTCGACCACGCCGTCCATTCGGCTTGCGGGATCGGCTGTTCGTAGCGATTGGGATCGATCCCCGGCACGGACACCATCGCGAGAATGCGCCCGGTGTTCACCTCCATCGCGACTACGGCTCCTGCGGGCTTTTGCGAGATGGCCGCGTAGGCGACACGCTGGAGGTCGAGATCGAGCGTTAGATAGATGTCCTGACCGGGAATCGGATCGATCGCGGCCGGAAGCTGATCGTGGGCCCATTGCGGCGGATCGGTCACCTCACGGCGGCGAGCATCCACGACGCGCGCGCGTTGGCCCAAACTGCCACGGAGATAGTTCTCCCATTGTCGCTCGATCCCCGTCTGCCCCACCCGATCACCCAAACGGTAACGAAGGTCCGAAGATCGTTCGAGCTTCGCTGGACTGATGCTGCCAAGGTGGCCCGAGACGAATGAGGTGACAGCGCCTTCCGGGTAGTAGCGACGCGAGCTCTCCCGGATCTCGATCCACGGATCGAGGACGTCCAGCCGGGCTTCGATCCGCGCGTAGTCTTCCCAACTCAGGTTGCGACGTGCCGGCTGGCGATAGCGTCCACGAGGCTCGTCCGCTCGTAGCTCGTCGAGCAGTTCGACGAACGTTGCGCGGTCATGCTCATCCACGAAGTCGACCAAGCTCGCGATGATGTCCCGCGTTTCCGCGGTCATCGGCTCACGTCGCCCACCCTGAGTTGGCGACACCCCCCCATCCTCGTCCCGTTGAAACCGAGTCCAACCCGTGACGTAGAGCGTGTACGCCGAGCGGTTGGTCGCGAGCGGATGACCTTTGACATCGAAGATTCGACCACGCGGAGCTTCGACATCGACCCGGTCGACGAAGTTGCGCTCGGCTCGACGAGCGTAGTGATCGGCCTCGAGCACCTGGACCTGGCAGAGCCGTCCCATCAGCGTCACGAACAGGAGGGCTACGAGAACGACCATCGCTTGGAATCGGAGTCGAAGATCCCGCAGGTCGTCCTGCTGGCGTAGACCGATCATGGACCCCCGGGTCCCGAGGGCGCGAAGCCATCGTCGAAATGCAGCCAACCGAAGACCCGATCGAGCAATGCCCACACCGGAGGGGCGGCGAGCAAGGTCGCGAGCCCGTGCCAGCGGAGCGGAGCTGCGAATACAGCCTCGCGTCGAACCCCGAGGCTCTCGGACAACCCCAAAAGCAGCATCAAGGTCAGGAGGTCGACGATCGCAGCGCCGATGAGCGAGGCAAGGGCTTGCAGCAACCATCCGTGGAGATGGATCCGGCGAGCCGACCACCGGAGGGCGAGGAACGTGATCCCATACGCGAGACTCAGGAGACCGACGGGAGCGCCTTGGTGCAGGTCCTCGAGATACCCCAGTGCCACGGCGGCGGCGAGTCCGAGTGGCGTACTCACCTCGCGCGCAAACGCAGCGTGCGTGATGACGACTGCGGAGGTCGCGGGCAGCATCAGGGTCAAACTCAAGACCTCCGCCAGACCTCCTTCGAGTGCGAGCAACAGCCAACCGAGCAGGATGTACGCAACCCCTCGCAACATCACGCTCACCTCAACGGTTGAAATCCGATGGCCTCGCTCGGTGGTCGCACGACCCCCGCCTGCGGATCGGGCTTGGGGACCGTGGCCAAGACCACCCACACCACGTCGACGCGATCGAATCGAACGGCGGGCACCACATGTAAGCGCTGCTCGTCACCGACCAGTTGTTCGATCCGGTCGACCCGCCCCACGGGGTGCCCCTTGGGGAACAGCTCGTCGACGCCGCTCGTTTGGATGAGGTCGCCCACTTCGACCCCATAGTCCTTGGGCACGTCGACGACGCAGCCATCTTCGGTGTCGCCTTCGAGGATGCCCTGGGCATGACTGCGAGCGAGTTCGACAGCGATCCGCGACCGACCGTCCGTAATCAACATGACGTCGCTGTAGTCATCGAAGATCTTGTGGACCCGCCCGACGATGCCTTCCGGCGAAAGGATGGCCATGCCGGGACGAACGTACTTGGCCCCGCGGTCGATGCGGATGTTGAGCACTCTGAAGAACGGCGACTGATCCACACCGATCCGTTCGGCGGGGATCATGTCTTCCGGGACGCGTTCCCGCATGTGTAGCGCGCGGCGAAGCTGCTGATTTTCCTCCAAGAGACCGGCCATCTCACGTAGCTGACGACGCAGCTCGCGATTCTGCCCCGACAAGTCGTCGTTCGTTCGCTGCACCCGGGCCTGTAGCACCCAACGCTCGAAGAACGAGCCGACCATGGCCGCGCTATAGGAGATTGCGGCTTCGAGGGGCGCACCGATCCGACGAATGGAGCGGTCGAACGCCGTCATGCGGTGCGGATCTTTGGCCGAGCTGCGAAGCAGCAGGAGCGGGACCACCAACAACGCGACGATCAGTGCACCGTTGCGAACGCTCCGCCAGGAGATCCTCATCGCCGTTCATCCACCGCGACGGCCGACGCGGCGTCGTTCACTCACGCGAGCGCGACCTCGCGTAGGAGGTCGAGTTCGTCGAGCGCCGCACCCGAACCGAGCACGACCGCGAACTCGGGCTCGTCACATAGGAAGACGGGCAAACCCGTCTCCTCGGAGAGCAAGACATCGAGGTTCGCCAGCTGCGAGGCACCGCCCGTCATGACGATGCCTTTGTCGACGATGTCGGCACACAACTCGGGCGGCGCTCGCTCGAGCACCTGGCGGACAGCGTCGACGATGGCCGAAACCGGCTCGCTGAGTGCCTCCCGGATCTCATCGGAATCGATGACGACCGTCTTGGGAATGCCCGCGACGAGATCCCGTCCCTTGACCTCCATCGTCATCACGACGTCGGTCGGCGCTGCCGTGCCAATCTGGATCTTGACGCGCTCGGCCGTCCGCTCGCCGACCAGCAAATTGTACTTGCGCTTGATGTGCTGGATGATCGCTTCATCCATCTTGTCTCCGCCCACGCGCGCGCTCTTGCATGCGACGATGCCCGCGAGCGAGATCACGGCGACCTCGGCCGTCCCGCCGCCGATGTCGACGACCATGTTCCCGCCCGGCTCGGTGATGGGAAGACCAGCTCCGATCGCGGCCGCCATGGGTTCCTCGATGAGGAACACCTCGCGTGCACCGGCGGCGAGCGCAGAATCACGAACGGCTCGCTTCTCCACCTCGGTGATGCCCGAGGGCACACAGATAATGATGCGCGGCTTCACCAACGTTTGGCGATTGTGCGCGCGCGTGATGAAGTAACGCATCATCGCCTCGGTGACTTCGAAGTCCGCGATGACGCCTTCCTTCATCGGCCGGATCGCGACGATGTTTCCGGGCGTCCGACCCAACATCTCCTTCGCCTCCTTTCCGACCGCGAGCACTCGCTTCTGAGTGCTGTTCTTTTGAACCGCAACAACGCTGGGCTCGTGCGCAACGATCCCCTTGCCCTTGACGTAGGTCAGCGTTGTCGCAGTCCCGAGGTCAATGGCCAGGTCGTTGGAGAAGAGGCCGTATACCCAGTCGAAGATCATTTGAGGCCGTTACCGCACGCCGAAGCATGAGGTCGAAGAAGAGAAAGAGTCAGCGTTGATCGCGCGAGCGACTCGTTTCGGGCGTAGGAACCGCAGTCAATTACACGCGTACGCAATATCCAGCAACGGGGCCTGTTCATCTCGACGCAAGCAATGACTGGCGTCAACCGCGACGACCTTCGCGAGGCTCTGTAAGGGTGTTGGCAAAAAGTGCGCATCAAATGGCCGCATATAGCGCCATGGAAACGATTCCCGAGTCGCCGGCGAGATGCGTTGGAACACCTCCAAAGCCAACGCTCTCGCTCGCCGATTTTCCCGGGTTCGCACACACGGAATCGCCTCGGTGGCACGGCCTTGCGGCGAGGCTCTCATCCATTTCCTTTTGTTAGAGTACGCGTCCCGCCCGGCACGGGTGGGTGAAATCCTTTCATGCTCAACTACCTCCGCCGATCGGCGACCAGTGTTGCCGCGTGGGTCATCCTCTTTGCCCTGGTCCTCGTGTTCGGGCTCAATTTCGGTTTGCCGACCGATACCTTCGAGGTCGGCTCCGCGCCGCTGGTCAAGGTCTATGGCCACCGGATCGGCGATACGGACTATCAACTCCAGTACAACCTCATCCGCCGCACGCGAAGGTTGCCGAAAGATCCCCGCATGCAGCAGTTCTTCGGGGTCAAGGAAGAAGTGCTCGCCAGTGCGACCGAGCGCGAGTTGCTCGATGCGGCCGGGGATGAGATCGGCCTCGCCGCGACGACCACCGACGCCGAGGATCTGGTCGTCAACGGCCATATGATCGTCCTCGGCGACGCGTTCGATTGGTTGCAGGACCTGAACTTCGATTACGAGCAATTTACGGATTGGTTCCTTCGGACGTTGCAGACGTCGGAGGCGACCTATCTCGAGACGCAGCGCAGAGAGTGGCTGGCACGCACCGTTCGCGACCTCATCGCAAGCACCGCCGTGCTCTCGGAAGCTGAGTTGCGTCAGCTCTACGATGCGGATGCGAATCGACTCTCGGTCCGGTATGCACGCTTCGATCACGCCACCTTCGCCGAGCTCGTGGATCCCACCCCGGCACAGATCGATGCATGGGTCGAGGACCACCGCAAGGAGCTCGACTCTGCCTATGACGCGCAGGGCAGCCGCTTTCGCAAGCTGCCCAAGCAGGTGCGCGTGTGGGTGGTCGAGGTCCCCAAGTCCGGCGATCCCGCGGAGGATGCAAGCACCCGACGGACCATTGAGGACGCGCGGGCCGAGATCGATCGGGGTGCTGATTTTCGCACCGTGGCCCGCCGGGTCTCGAGTCATCCGAGCTCGCGTTCGGGAGGCGACCTCGGATGGACCAGCGCGACCGTCGGGACCGGTTTGGATCGAGTGGTCGACGACCAGCTCGCCGGACTCGCGGAGGGGCGGCTCTCGGAGGTTCTCGAGGGTGAGCACGGCTGGTATGTCGTCCGTACGACCGGAACTCGGGAGGGCGACGTCCCCCGCGAGGAAGCGATCCGCGAACTCGCCGACGAAGCCGTGAAGTTGTCCGAAGGAAAACGTCGCGCCGGGGCCGCGGCCACCGAGGCGCTCGAAGCCGTGACGTCAGGCCGACCGCTCGAGGACGTCTTCGCGATCCCCGGAAGCGAAACGGACGGGACGTCGCGACCGAGCCTGCGTGAGACTGGACTGTTCGCGAAGGGTGAGCCCATCCCGACGATCGGTTCCGCCCCCGAGCTGCTGGAAGCGGTTTGGGTTTCGGAGCCGAGTGTCGAGCTCGTCGACCAAGTGTTCGAGGTCGAAGGCGCCACGATTCTCGCCGGACTCGTGTCGAAGGAAACCGGTTCGGACGAAGGCTTCAACAACGCTCGCGCACAACTCTATGCCGATGCGGTCGAGCGCAAGGGAGCCCTCATGGCGGCAGCATGGGCCACGCATCGGTGCACGGAAGCTAAAGACATGGGTTCCGTCACGCTGGCCGAGTCCAAAGTCGAGCGTGTCTTGACCTACGCGATCCCGGGTGAAGAGGACGCGAAACCGCAAACTCCCATCGACCTTTGCGATCGGGTCGGTGGCCGCGGCGGCCGATTACGGCCGGAGTCGATGCTGGAGGTCGGAGGCTGAGATCGTGATGGTCGACACGCCCGCGCCGAACGATCACCTCGGATTCGCGCTGCTATTGCGCGAACGCAAAGCCATGCTCAGGCTCGAGCATCGGGCCCTCGACTCGGGGCTCGATCTCTCCGACTACGAAGCACAGATCCCCGATGTCACGTTGCCGCTCGGCGGGAGCGTTTCCGCGTCGTTGTTTCGCCACCGACGGTGCCGAGCCGAACATCTGACCCTCACGATCTCGTGCGAAGCGAGCAACGCTTGGCTTGCCCAGGCAGTGGTCGGTCGCGAGCTCGAGGGACTCTGCGTACACCGAGCATCGGTGAACATCGAACACGGCAAGCCGATCCTCCGGCTCGAAGGGCGTGGGTCCACGGGCGAATGGTGGGCGCTGGTGGTGAGGCTCGAGCTCATCCCCCGCGGACGGCTCTTGCAAGTTCGCCCACGGGCGCGATGGCTGCTGTGCGTTTCGCCGATCGAAGGTGCAAAGGTTTGGCGACGCTTCGTCGAAACCCTGCCGTGGCCACAGGAAGGCGCAGAATCGTTCGTCGTCGACCCTGCACGACATGCGCTCACGCGTGCGTTCGTTTCGGCGGGCTGGAAAGCCCCGGATCTCGAGGAGCTCGCGATCCACGCAATCGAGTTCGAGCCGACCGGGTGTCGGCTTCGGCTCCAAGCCGGTCCCGCCCCTAAACCCGTCGATCCCGAAGGAGACGAGCTCATCCTCGCCGCCATCACGCAGGAAGTCGACGATCTTCGCCATGAACTCGCACGGCATGGGCCGACCTCGGCGACGGTCGATCGGCTCGAACGCTTGACGACCGCCGTGCCCGACCTCGCGCTGCTCGAAGACAGCGCGTCGATGTGGTTCGTGGATACGATTCGCCATGCGGGTCCGCTCGTCCCCGAACGCGACGAGCGTTGCTTTCGCATGTTGGAACGGCTGTCCGCGACTCGCCCCGGCGATCCGCTCGTCCACCGTTGGTGCGCCGAAATGCTCCTCCGGACCCGGCGGTTCGCCCAGCTCGCAGACCAGATGCGTGCGCGACGAACTACGCTCCAAGATGCCCCGTGGGCCCGACGGGTCGCCTTCGACGTTGGGTTGGCTCGCCTCGAGAGCGATAAGTTGGCCGAGCGTGAGCATGCTCGCGGTCTACTCACTCCGTGGGTCGAGCGTGTCGATCAGGGTGAAAGTTTCTCGCCACCGGTCCGTGTTGCGATCGGGTCCGCCATGGCAATCGCGTTGGTCGCGACGTCCGCGAAAGCACGTTCGAGACTCGAACGAACGCTCGAGGGTGTCACGGACCCCGAAGGTCGCGCGGCCGAACGGGTCGCGCTCGCGAACGCGCTCATCGAAGTCGGATCGGGCGAAGATGCCCTCCCCGTCCTGTGGGCGGCGGCAAGCGAATCCGACGATCCCGTGATTTTCGAAGCCGCTAGCCGAGCGGCGACGTTGTGCGCCCCAGAAGGCCCCGACGCGGAAGATAGCCCGACGAGCCGGCTCGCGAGACAGCTCGCGCTACGGGCTGTCTCGCGAGCCCACCCACGTGGCCCCGACCTGACGCGCTGGGCGCTCGAAATGTCTCCGCTCGATGTCGAGCTGAAGAAGCACGCTGCAGCCTTCGCTGCCGCCCAGGGTGACGAGGCTTCTCGTCGTGCCCGAGAGTCCGCCGAAACCCTCGAGCAAGTCCTCCTTTGGCTGGACCAAAAGCTGGGCGATCGAGCGATCGACGGAGCCCGCCTGCTCTTCCCCGATCTGGAAGTCGCGGAGCAACGCGCGTTGCTCACCCGAGCTCTCGATCGCCTCGATGGCACGGAGCTCGAAGGCTGGATCGGCCTCCTGCGCCAGAGCCTTCCGCCAGGCGAAGGATTGCGACTCATCGAACGCGTCGCCGACAAGCGACCGCTCACACTCGCCGAGCAGCGCTTGCGCGTCGAATCGTTGGCCACGCTCGGGCAGCAAGCAGAGGCCTTGTCATTGTGCCACGCAGAAGCCGAAGCAAGCGAAGGCGACGTGCGGGCGGACTGGTTGCTGCGCGCGGCTGCGTTGTCTGAACCGGAACAAACTCCCTACTTGCTGCTCGAAGCTCACGCGCTCCGGCCGGACGATCCCGAGCTCGAGGAGCGTTTGCTCGGAGTCCTCACCGTCCCTGCCCTCCGCGCGGAGCGTGAGCGGATCCTCGAACAACGTGCCCGTCACCCTCGGCGTTCGGTGGACCAGCGGTGCCGGGCCCTCGACAGCCTCATCCAAGCCCGTCGCCCCGAGCCGGTGTCGACCAAGGCCATGTTGGCCGATCCGGAGTTGCTCGACCTCTATCGGCTCCGCCTCGACCTTCGCGACGACGATATCGATGGATTGTTGCTCGTCGCGCGCGACGACGAACGTCGCAACCAACAAGGCGAGGCCGAACGCCGTTGGGGACGCGCGCTCGAACTCCTTGCGGCCGACGACCGACGCGGCCTCACGCCCGCATTGGCGATTGCCCATTCTGCGCTCGGTCGCGGGGATGGAACGGTAGCTCGACGATGGCTCGAGCACGTCGTTCATCTGGAACCGACCCACCTCCGGGCATGGTCGATGCTCGCGCACACGGCAGAGCTGGTCGAAGACGACGCGTTGCGACTGCGCGCCTTCGAGGCCGGATTCAACTTGAGCACCACCGAAGCATCGAGCGAACGGGGTGCACTCGGTATCGAGATCGCTCGCTTGCATGACCGTGGCGGACGGCCCGAAGCGGCTGCGATGGCGCTCGCGCGCGCGAGCAAGGCGGTGCAACCCGGGTCGGCCCGTCATCAACAGATCGCCCGCGCCTGGCTTGCCCTCGCCCGCGATCGCAGCATGGAAGTGCGACATGAAGCGGAGGCTCGAGCCGAAATGCGGCTCGCGCTCGGCGATGCGATCGCCCCTGAGGATATCGCGGACGAGGCGTGGCTGCTCGCCAACCGGATGGCGCAGCCGGGTCAAGCGATCGCGCTCGTCGAACACCACTTGGCCGGGAAGCCGAGCCACCCCCTGTGGCTCTCGACCCTCAAACAGATCGCCCTGCTCCATGGTGCGGCCCAGCACTACTTCGACGCGCTCGACCGCGCGATCGAACCGCTGCCTCGCGGAGAATCCCGCGACGAACTGCTGCTCGAGTTCGTCGCGACCGCGGCGGAACTCGACGACCCGACGCGAATCCTCACCGCACTCGACCGACTCACCCGCGAAGGCGCTTCCAAAGAGGACGCGCTCGACTTGCACCAATGGGCGGTTCAACGGTTGGGCATCGAAGCCGAAGAGCTGCGCTCCGCTGGCGACGCGCTTCTGGCCAACCCCGAAGACGCCCTGATCTCTGCGAGATTGCAGCGCTTGCTCGGGGGCCCTCAGCGGTTCGCGGAACACCTGCTCGATCTCGCCGAACGCCCGGGTGCGGGCCCAAACCATGCGTCGCTGCTGCGCCAGGCGTTCGACGCTTCGGTCGTAGCCCGAGACCATGGCCTGCTGATTCGCGGCCTCCGTCGTGCCATCGCCGCAAAATGCGACTTCGACGTCGCGCCGTACTGGGACGCGGCCGTTCGCCACTGTCGCGAGAGCAAAGACGATGCGCAGTTGACCGAGCTGTTGTTGCTCGCGCGTCGTCGCGGTCCACAGGAACCCGAGCTGCGGCTCCGAGTGGAACCGCTCGTCCGCGACGCGCTGGCGGACAACCCTTCGAGCACGCCACTTCACCGCCTGCTCTGGGCGCAAAGCCGTGGTCGCGAACGCCGAGTTACGACCGTCACGGTGTGGCTCCAGGCTTTCGCCGCCGACCGGGGCCTACGCGGCGCGACCTTGGCTTCGCTCTACATCGCGCAGAGCGATCAGTTCGACGACGGAGCGGTTGCAGCCGAGTTCCTCGTCGAGCGAGCGGAACGACTGGCCGAGGACGCGGAGGCCTTCGAAGGCCTGACCGATGCCCTCGTCGCACGTGGTCACTTCACAGATGCCGTCCGACTGCTCGAATCCCAGGCTTCGAACACGACGAACCCCGACATCAAAGTTTCGGTGCTCAAGCGACTCGCGACGATCCACGCCGATATGTTGGGCGAAGTCGCGTCCGCCGCGAATTACCTCGAGCAAGCGATCGTCCATTCCCCGAACGACCTCACCCTGTTGCTGCCGGTCATTCGAGCGAGCCTCAGCCGCAACGACGTTGACCGTTGCATCCCGTTGCTCGAACGGGCCCTCGCCTCGCCCGAAGCTGGCCCGCGCGATCTCATGCAACTGACGAACCGAGCAGCAGATCTGGCCGTGAATCAGGGGGATGTAGAAGCAGCCACGTCGCTGTTACGCCTCGCTCGTGATCGCGATCCAGACCATCGCGAGACGCAAACTCGACTCGCCGAGCTCGAGGCGGATCGCCGCGACCCAGAATACCATGCCAAGCAGCTCGCGCGGGTCGCCGCGACGCATAGCGGTGAGAGCCGTCTCGAGGCACTGGAGCAGCGGGCGAGTCTCCTCATCGATAGCCTCGCCCGACCCGAGGACGCGATCGCGGATCTCGAGACGGTGGTCTCCGAAGACCCCCGTCGGGATCGAGCTTGGGCGACATTGCGAGAGCTCTATAGCGGTGCTGGACGATGGCGGGAGCTCGTGTCCTTGCTCGGGCGCCTGGCCCAACGGCAGGTTGGGATGGAGCGCTGTCAAACCCTCCTCGAGATGGCCGACGTGTATCGTCGCGAGCTCGACGACCTCGTTGGCGCCGAGCAGGCGTTGCGAACCGCGTTGCACGGCCTCGACGAAGATCCGGAGAGCCGAGACTTGGCCGAGACCGTGAGGCGGGCGCTCGTCACGAACCTGCAAGCGCAGGGTCGATATGTCGACCTCGCAACGTATCTCGAAGCCGTGCTCGCCGCAGAACTCGAAGGTCACGTCGAGACCACACGCCTCGCTCCGCGCCGAGCAGAGCTGATGATCGAGCTGGCGCGGCTCTATCGCGGTCCGCTCGACAATGAGGCCAAGGCTGCCCGTGTGTACGAGCGTCTCGAGCAGCTCGGTCGGCTCCCCGAAGAAGGGCTCGCCACGTTGGCCCGGGTTTATCGCCGCGACGGCCGGAACGTCGACTTGGTGAGGATTCTCGACGTGCGCTCGCGAGAGCTCGGCGAAGCCGGCGAAACCGAGCGCAAGGCGTCCGTCGACCTTCGCATCGCCGAACTGCTCGATGGACCCCTCGGTCGACCGCATGCCGCGGTCCGCTACTACATCGAAGCGTATCTCGGGAACCCGGCCGGCCAAGCCGCCGCTGGAACCCGAGCCCGCGCTCTGCTGACGGAAACGGACGACCTCGCCAACGAGCGACGCAAGTTGATCGCGCGGCTGCGCACCTTGCCCAACGCTCAGCGCCCCGCGCTGTTGACCCTGCTGGGCGACGTGTTGGTTGGCCATGAGGAATACCAAGACGAAGCCGAGATGCGGTACCGCGAGTCGCTCAGCATCGAGCCGAGCTACTCCCCGGCTCTCCAGTCGCTCGGCCGAATGATGGCCCGGCGGGGGCGAGCCGAAGACGCCGTCGGACCCCTGTCCGCCGCCGTTCATGCCGAGGATCTCGACCCGGCCGACGTCGCGGAGAACGCAACGATCGCCGCAGCAGCATTGCTCGAACTCGAGCGCCCCAAGGAAGCCGAGGGGCTGCTCCGCCACGCGTTGGAACGAGCACCCGACTCGCACCGAGGGTGGGTCGAGCTCGCTCGCGTGTACGAACGCCTCGGTCGAACCCGGGACGAAGCCTCCGCCCTCGAGCGGGCCGCCGAGCTCCCGCTCCCGGAACCGCTCCTCGCCCAGGTGGCCTATCGCCGGGTGGTGCTGATCTTGCCAACCGTTCGCGAGGACCCGTTTTCACCCGAAGCCGAACGTGCGCGCATCCATTTGGTCGAAGCGGTCCACGCCGACCGCAAACACGTCGGAGCGCGCGACCTGTTGCTCGAGCTATCGACTCAGCGACTCGAGTGGTCGACGGTCATTCAGATGCTCGAGCTTCGCTTGAACGAGCCTTTGTCCCCGCGCGATCGAGCGCTCGTTCACCTCGGGCTCGCCGAAACCTTTGCGCTGCACCTCGGCAACATCGAACGGACCGTCGAACACCTCGAAGGGGCTGCCCTCGGAGCGCCCGATGATCCGGCAGTGACCGAGCGCTGGGCTCGGCTCGGCGAGACCATGCCAAATGCAGCGGAGGCGGCAACGCGGGTCGAGGCGCTCGCGGGTGAAGGTACCAACCTGCTTCCAGCCGCTCGGGCCTGGATGAAGAGCGTTGCGGCCGTCCTCTACGCTCGGGCCGGCGACACGGCAGCAGCGCAAGCCGCCGCGCAGGCAGTCCTGCTCGACCCGCAAGGCGTACCGACGGCCGCGGCCAGTTTGGCTGAACGCACCCACGCGGCCCTCGCCGAAGACGCTCGACGCGAGCTCGGGGTCGAGCAGTTCGACCTCCTCGAACGACTGGAAACGGAAGACTCCGCGCGTGAACGTCTTTCCGTGTTGCGACGCTTGCAAGAGATCGGTCAATCGCTCGGCGACTGGGCGCTGGTGGAAAAAACGAGCCGCGAACAGATCGATCTCGGAGCCCGCAACGGCGCCAGCGAAGACGACCTGAGTGCAGCCGTCGCGGCCCTGCGCCAGGTCTATGCGAGTCGCAAGGACCACGAAAAACTCATCGCGCTGCTCGACGAGGGCGCGGAACGAACCTCCTCGATTCAGGACAAAACGACGGCCTGGGTCGAGGCGGGTCGCTTGACTTGGGAAACGCTCGGCGATGCAACCCGCTCGGTCGCGTTCGTCGAACGTGCACTTGGCTTGAATCCGGCGTGGGTGCCTGCACTCGAGCTACTCGGTGAAGTGGCACGCGGGACCCGGGATCGGGCGGCCGAAGAAAAAGCCTTCCGCCGGCTCAGCGCCATCGACACGAGCGATCGCTCGATGGCGACGACGCTCGAGCTCGCACGACTGGCCGGCGCGCTGGGCCAGAAGAGCGAAGCGGTGGCGTGGCTCCGGCCCCTCGTCGACCAATCCGAAGATGTCGAGATCCGTTTCGCGGCGTTGCGCGAGCTGAATGAACGTCTCGCCGGCTGGGGAACACCCGCCGAACGAGAACCCGTGCTTCGCCAATACCTCGACGAAGCGATCGCACGCGAAAGCGACGATGCTCCCGACGTCGCATGCGAGTTGGTTCGCGTCGAATCCGCGCTCGGACTCAACCAAGAGGCCATGCAGACATTGCGCGCTGCCCTCGAGACCTACCCGACTCACCGCGGTCTTCTCCAGATCGAAGTGCAGCGGCTCGAGGTCGCGCAAGACTGGAGCGGACTCGCGTTGTCCCTGGAAAGCCTCGCGGCTCGAACGGTCGAACGCATCGAGCGAGCCAAGCTTTTCGTTCGCGCGGCCCGGATCCGACTCGATCATCAGTCGGCCCAAGGCGATGCCAAGGAACGTCGGCAGGCCGTCACCGAGGCACGCCGTCTGCTCATGCTTGCGTGTGACACCGCGCCTACACTCGCCCTTCCGCGAGCCCAGCTCTTGCCGCTCTCGTTTTCCGAGGCGCGCTGGGACGAAGTCCTCGACCTCGCTCAAGCGCTGCGCGAGCTGGGCGGTGAAGACGAGGACGTGCTCATCCTCGCGGCCCTCACCGAAGCGTATCGGCGCGGCGACCTATCGTTGGCACGAGACGTCAGCTATCGCCACGAAGACGACGCCCGCGCGCATTTCCTGTATCCAGGGCTCCGTCAACTCCTCACCGAGGTCGCGACGCGCGGCCCGATGACGAAACTCGACGTTCTGCTCGAGGCCGGTGCTGCGCTCGCGGGAGGTCGCACCCGGCTTTCCCAGGGGCTCAAAGAATGGGCATCTGGACGGCCCGTACAAGTGGGCGTGACCCTCGGCTTGGCGCGATTGAGCGAGTCCGAAGGTCATGCCGACCTCGCGAGGAGCCTCTATCAGATCACCGCTTTTTTGGCACAGAACGGCCCCGTGCCTGCCCTCGCAGCTCGATTGCCCGTGCTCGAACCGAAGTCCGATGCCTTCGATGCTTCGTGGCGAGGGCCGAGCACCGCAAGGGGGTTGCGACAAGCTCTCTACCGCCTGCGAGACGCATGGACCGGTGTGGCGCCCGACGAAGGGCAGACCCGCGGCGAGGTCAATGATGAACGCCTGCGCATGGCTGAAACCATTGTTCAACCATGGCGCAACGTCCTCGGGGTTCGCCTGCCGGTCACCTGGACCGAATCGGGTCTACCCGGTGGCGTGGGGGCGATCAGTCGGACCCCCCCCACCCTCGTCCTGGGCCGTGGATGCGAACTCTTGCCCGCCGCTGAGTTCCGATTCCGGCTCGCGATGGCGACTGCTGCGATCGCGATGGGCCTCGTCGTCCTCGACGACCCCCACCTCGACCTCGGAAGCATGCTCGATGCGCTCTACAAACTCTGCGCACCCGAACACGAACCGACCGAATTGTCGGCCGTCTGGGTGGCACGCATCGAGGCGACCCTACGGGCCGGCGCAACGCTTTTGGCCGAGGAACGCGAAGCCCTCCTCGAAGACCTCGGCAAGCGAGAGACTACGGACGTGCCGGGACTCCGGACCCAGCTGAATCGGGCACGGCTGCTGTTCGCGAGCCAATTGAGCGGCCAACTCGATGGTGCTCTCCTCGCGTTGGGCCGCGACCAGGGGGTGATGCAGGACGGGCGCCTCGATCCCGTTGCGACCCTGCGCACGAAGGATGCTCACTGGTTGCTACGTGCGATGGGCCTTTATTGACGAGGAGTGGTTCGAAGCCGTCCTTCCACGGGTGCGGAGTTGCGTGCTCGCCTGGCACCTGCCAAGAATTGCAGTGTGCAGCGGGCGACACCTACCGACGAACGTCGTCTGACGATGTCGTCGGGCACGTTCCCGCGATCAGGACATGGCGACGGCAGCACGGTGGTCGCGATCGCGGCCTTCGTGGGGATTGTCGCGGTCATTGTGTATGGGGTGCTCCAGGTTCGACACCGCGTTCTCACCGAGCAGTCGATCCCGCAGCCCACTTTGGGTCTGCGAGAGTCGGCTTCGCTCGCGATGCTCGAATCGAAGGTCGCCGAGGCGCGTTCGACCCTGAACGTCGTCGCGCTCGCAAAGCTAGAGGCCGAGCTCAGCACGGTGATCGCCGATGATCCGTTACCACGTCACGCGCTCCACGCCCAGTTGCTGCGCGCGGAGTGTATCGCTGCGCGTGCTCTCGAAGGGACGGTACGCCGTCGGATCGCTCAATCCGCAGACGAGGGGGAGAGCTCGGTGCTGGTCGCTCGAGCCCGAGCCGCGCTCGACGAGATCACGGACCAAGTTCCCGGGCCCCGGCTCACCGCCGCGAAAGCGCGCGTGCGTTTGGCAGCAGGTGAAGACCTCATCGATACCCAGCCGCGCGTGATCCTCCCGAACTATATCGATCCCGAGCTTCGTCTTGCCGCGTTGACCCGTGCGGTCTGGTGGGAGGAAGGGCTCTCGGTGGGGGATGCCCTGGCCGACATGATCGCCGAACTTCGAACGACCTCACCCACGGCGCTCACGCGGGGCTTGCTGGCGCTCGCACTGCTCCGCGCCAACAATGCCGCCAGTGCGGAAACCGAAGTGCGAGCGTTGCTGGAAACCACCCCCGACCTGCCGCTCGCTTTGGCGCTCCAACAGCGGCTATCGACGCAAACCAAAGCAACGTCCCCATTGACCACCGCGACGGCAACGATGGTGGCGGTCGCACCCGACCCGGGAACGCGGCCGTCCGTGAAGCCAAACGAAACGGTCCGCCCCGCAGATCCCGTTCCCCCTCGCGTTCCGACGGCCGTCGCTACGCCCGTAGTTCCTCCCCGACCGCCAGTCAGCGAGCCCACCACCACCGAGCCCACCACCACCGAGCCCACCACCGTTGCGTCGAGCGAAGCACCCCCTGCCCCGCTCCCGTCGGACCCGAGCCCGGTCGACGAAGGCAGCTTGGCCGAAGAAGGATGCAAGAGAGTCCAAGGGCGCGACGCGAAGAGCGGTCTGTTCATGCTCCGCCGAGCGTTCGATCTCGATCCAAGCTCCGCGAAGATCACGGTCTGCATGGCCGAAGCGCATCGCCAGCTCGGCAACGACGCCTCGGCTCGAGCACTGGTGGAACGAATCCTGCGTCGGTCCCCCAACCACGTCGACGCGAACCTGCTCGCAGGGCGCCTCGAAGATGCACGTGGGCATACCGACCGCGCCCGAGCACACTACGAAACCGTGTTGGAATCCGTCCCGGACCATCCGATCGCTCGCCGATACCTCGATGCACACCCGGTCGACGCCGGATCGAGTGCTGTCGACGAACCCCCATGAAGACGAGAGATCGTTCGGCCAAGTGCAGACGTCGCCAGTCCCGATGAGGTAGAGCAGCTGCTCGTGCAAACCTCTCCGCCGTCTACTGCGATGAGCGATCTCGATCGACCGATCTTCGTGACTGGGGCCTCCGGTCACCTCGGCAACAATCTCGTTCGGGCGCTGCTCGGCGCAGGTCACCGCGTCCGTGCGATGGTTCGGCCGAACGGCGACCGCCAGCATCTTCCCCGCCACGACCGGCTCGAGATCGTTGCGGGTGACCTCTTGGAGGTCGAGAGCCTCGCCCGAGGCTTACGCGGGTGCGAAGAAGCATATCACGTTGCCGCCATCTATGCGCTCTGGACCCGAGAACCGGGCCAGATCCTCCGAACCGCAACCGAAGGGACGCAGAACTTCTTCGAAGCCATCGCTCGGGGTGAGGGACTTCGTCGTCTCGTCTACACGAGTTCCGCCATCACGATCGGTTTCACGGCGGATCCGAACCGACCGCTCGATGAACGGACTTCGAACGACGGCAAAGGTCAGGACGAATACAACCAAGCCAAGATCGCTGCGGAACGGCTCGCAATGGACCTGGCTCGTCAACGCGGAGTCGAGATCGTCGTCGTCAACCCGAGCCTGATCGTGGGGCCCCACGATCACAAACCGACCCCATCGAATCGGCTCGTCCTCGATTACATCCGTGGATCGGTCCCGGCGACGTATCATGGCGGATTGTCCGTCGTTCACGTCGAGGACGTTGCCCGCGGTCATATCCTTGCCATGGACCATGGCAAGGCCGGCGAGCGGTACCTGCTCGGCGGGGCCAACCAGACGTTCGACGAGGTCCTCGAGATCCTCGAAGGCTTGACCGGACGACCTCGGCCCAAGTTCCACGTTCCTCGCGTCCTGGGCATGACCCTCGGCTCGCTCTACGAGCTCGGGGCTCGCATCACTGGGCGACCGCCGCTCGTGACGCGAGCCGCCATGGCCCACTTGTGCGGCAACTACGATCACTACGATTCGACCAAAGCGCAGCGAGAGCTCGGCTATGCGTTTCGGCCTGCACGAGACAGTCTCTACGATGCCGTGAAATGGTTCTTGGACCACCCATCGCTCGTGGACCCAAGCGCCGCGAACCGAACGAAGCCGTACTTCACCAAACTCCCAGCCCCCGAGCACACCACCGCAACCTCAGGCTAGCCAGGCCGTGAAGCCTGAACGAGCCGATCGGCGTGTGCTTGCGGATGCGATGCGGATGCGGCTCTGCGACCGCAATCAGCCCCGGGCGGTTGCCTCTCGACGTTTGGCGTCTCGCAGCTCGCGCAATCCCTCGTCGCGAGTGATCATCCCCACGTAGCCAATTTCACGGCGCGCCTTGTCATCCCGAACCGTGACCTCTTCACCAATCAGGTGAAACGCAGTACGTGTGAGCGGCGGTCGACCGCGAAGTCGAAACGTTCGCCATACGAATTCGCCCAGGATCGCGAGCGCATGCGCAGCCCAGCGGGGGATCGTACCCGTCGGAGCCGCGATGCCCTGAGTCTCGAGCAGATCTTCCACCATCTTCCGAAACGGCACGGGTGGTCCATCGGTGAGGAAGTACACCTCCCCTGGCCGACCCCGCTCAGCGGCCGCGAGCATGCCTTCGCAGACGTTGCGAACGTGGCACGTCGAGGTCGGATGACCTCCTCCGCCGATCCAACGGAGCTTGCCCGAGGTCGCGGCCTCGACGAGGCGCGGCAAGAGGCTCGTATCGTCGGCTCCCCAGATGAATCGAGGACGCACGACCACCGTGGCGAAGTCCGGCCCATTCGCCGCAAGCACCCGCCGTTCCGCTTCGGCCTTCGTCCGTGGATAGATCCCGATCGGGTGATCGGGGATAGGACGGGTTTCGACGACGTCGTGCAGCAGTCCACCGCCGACGAGCACGGCTTCGGTTCCTACGTGAACGAACCGCGGTACGCCGGCCTCTCGCGCTGCGGCGAGCAACCGCTCGGTACCCGTCACATTGGCCTCCCACGCGACGCGCTCGTCCCCCCAGTCCTCGGCAAACGCCGCCGCATGAAACACGACATCGCTCCCCCGCAAGCGAGGCATGAGCGCGGGACCATCCGACAGTTCGCCTGAAACCGGCTCCGCACCGCGAGAACGTACGACTTCGATCGCGGCGGCCGAACGAGCGAGGGCTCGCACGGCCACACCGTGGTCGACGAGATACGCGATGAGACTCCGTCCGAGAAATCCCGACCCTCCGGTGACGAATGCGACCTTCACGGCTGTCGATTCTAAACGACGATCGTCCCACGAAGTTACATTCGGTTGGCGGAACGCAAGACTTCGATCGCGAAACGTGACGGTGATGGCTTGGCCATGATTGACTTGCAGCGTGAAGAAGCGGGACAAGTTGGCCACGGTATGGCGGTTCTATCCGCGAGCGATCACCACCGCAGATAACGTGAACGCGCTCTTCGACCTGCTCGGAGATGGCTTCCGCCATATGCGACGCACGATTCTCATTCTCGCAGGGGTAGCGGGGCTCGGCGCATGTCGAGCACACGCGCCGCTCGAGTCCGATCCCACCCACGCAGCCGAGCCACCCGTGTCCGCGTTGTCGACCGAGATGGACCGAATGTTCGATGCTCGACTCGGAGCGCGTCCATCGCGGGGTGTCGAACTTGGGCTGCATCAATACGATGGCAAACTGCCCGACCTGACGCTCGACCGCATCCAGCTCCATATCGATGAACTCGAGCGAGACATCGCCCGACTCAAAGGGATCCCCGCCGCCGTCGAGCCCATCTCGCGAATGGAACGGGCTGCGCTCGTGACCACGATGGAGGCCGAACTGTTCGACCTCGAAACGCGTCGTTTGCATCGACGCAATCCGATGTTCTACCTCGATGCGCTCGATCTCACGCCATACATCAGCCGGGACTATGCCCCGCTGACGCAGCGCGTGCGGGCGATCGTGGCGATCGCCGCGGGAACTCCGACTCACCTTGCAACGGCCATGCGCAATCTAGAGCAGAACATGCCCCGCACGTTCGTGCAGACGGCCCTGCTCCAGACCCGCGGAATGGCCGAGTTCGTGAAGGTCGACGTGGTCAAGGCCACCGCAAGCCTCGCGGATCCACCTCTCGCCGGCGAACTCGCCAACGTCCTCGCGACGATGGCCGACGCGTTGCACGACTATGAGGGTTTTCTCGAGCGGGCCCTACCGCACGCGACCGATGACTTTGCCCTTGGTGAAGCCGCGTTCTCGCAAATGCTCGCGAAAACTCAGGGAATCGACATCGATCTCGCTCGCCTCGAAGCAGCGCTGCGTGCCGACCTCGACCGCAACGCGGCTTCGATGGCCGAAGCGGCCAGAGCGATCGATCCTACGCGCTCCGTCGCGGAAGTGGTCGCGTCCGTCGGAAGCGACAAATCCCCACCCGATCAGGTCCTCGTTTTGGCGGCGAAACAGGCGGCGCAAATGCGCGACGTTCTCCTCGCACGCGACATCGTGACGATCCCGACCGACGATATCGCCGAAGTCGTTGCGACGCCGCCGTTCATGCGATGGAATAGCGCGTTCTTGAGCCCGGCCGGCGTATTCGAGAGCGAATCGCTTCCCAGCTTCTATTACATTTCTCCGCCCGACCCAGCCTGGCCCGAGGCCAAGCAACGTGCGTACATCCCGGGCGAGGCCGACCTGCTGTTCATTACGATCCACGAGGTTTGGCCTGGGCACTTCTTGCACGGCCTTCACCTCAAGGTCACCGATTCTCGCATCTTGAAGGGGACCTGGAACTACACGACCGGCGAGGGTTGGGCACACTATGCCGAAGAGCTCATGTGGGAGATCGGTGTCAGCACCGAACCCGCGATTCACATCGGGCAACTCCAAAACGCGTTGTTGCGCAACGTCCGAGCGATCAGTGCCATCGGGCTCCATACCCAGAGCATGTCGGTGGAAACGTCCAAGCGCATGTTCATCGAGCAAGGCTTCCAAGACGAAGCCACCGCTGAACAACAGACGATTCGTGGCACTTTCGATCCGATGTATCTCGCGTACACGACGGGCAAGCTCGCGATTCGCAAGCTCCGCGAAGACCTCCGAGCGAAGCGAGGGGATGCCTTTTCGCTCAAAGCATTCCATGACGAACTCCTCTCCTACGGCGGCGCACCGCTCTCGGCGATCCGCGCCGTCATGCTGCCGGACGATGATGGCCCCATGTTGTAACGTCCGAGCGCACGGCTCGTGCCACTGCAACGAACCCACCTCCCATTCATCGCCGGGACGAGCACACCACCTTCAGTTCGAACCCGGCCCGAGTTCGATGACCGAGTCCTCGATGCTTCGATTCAGCTCTGCGTCGGCCAATCGCACGAGGTCGGCATCTCGATCTTGCTCCTCCGCGGCGCGGTTGACCGCAGCGAGCAGACCCGACTTCTTGGGATAGTCGACGTGGGCCGCCAAGTCGCGATGCTTGAATGCGGTTTTTTGCGTCAAGAACTCCATGCGTTCGGCGAGACGCCGAGCGTGGACACGCCTCGCGTCCTCCGGACCATCGAGCACATGGGGGACCATGATCATGAGCAAGTTGGTCTCACGACGTTCGCGTTCGCGACGCTTGAACAACCAGCCGACGAGCGGGATCGACCCGACCCCAGGAACGCCGGCATGGGTCACCGACTCCTCTTCGCGGACGAGACCCCCCAAGACGATGGGTTGCCCATCGTGTGCGACGATCTTGCTGAGTTCGAGCCTGCGCGTATTCGTCGTGAACGAATTGAGCTCGATGTTTCGGTCGCCCAAAGTCGAATCCTCCATCTTGACGTCCAATGTGATGGTGGAATCGTCGGCCACGTGAGGCGTAATCTCCACTTGCAACGAAACGTTTTCGCGATTGACTTGTGTGAACGTCCCTCCGCTCGCCGGAGCGCCGGGTACGGTCGTCGTACCGCTTTGCATGGGGACCTTGGATCCCACCTCGATCCTCGCGGTTTGGTGATCGGCGGTATACACATGAGGTTCGGCGATCACGTTCACATCCGCGCGGTTCTCGATCGCTTGGATGACGAGCCCGAATGCCGGGATATCCTGTCCGAGCCCGAGGAGTGCGCCGGAACCGGGAATCGCCGCACCGAGGACCCCGGCCGCGAGACCGCTCAGCAGACTGCCGTCGAGGGAGACCGAGTTCGTGTCGCGGTCCGGAGCCGAACCCACGAATCCCAATCCCTGTTCGTTCGCGGCGGCGGCATGGCCCGATGTGCCCACTTTTCGACCCAAGGTCGACGAAAGCTCGAGCAGATACACCTCGACATAGACCTGACGCCGCTCGATGTCGAGGGCCTCGACCACATGCCGAATCGCCTGGAAGTCGGCATAAGAAGACATGACGACCAACGTCTGGGTCGCGGGATCGGACGCGACCTTGATGGCGCCGGTCAACGTCACACCTTGGGTCCCCGGAACGTCGGGCGCCTTGCGATCTTGGGGCGTAGCTCCGGATCCAGACAATTGGGCGAGTACCGCTTCCACCTCACCCGCATCGGCATGGCGAAGACGAATCACGTGAAGTTGACTCGATGCATCACCCTGCGGGACGTCGAGTTCCTGCAACAAGCGTCGGATCGGCGCATAGTCCTCGGCGAGGCCACGGACGAGGATCGTCCCCGTGCGGAGGTCGACGGCGATGCGAGGATTCCGTACCTGGGGCGACGTCGCGAGCCGTGTCGTATCGGCCGTTCCTCCGCTCCGCTCGGCTCCGCTCGCGTCCGCGCCCTTGGCGGATCGGGTACCGTTCGCCGATGCGGTGGTTCGGGGGGCCGTTGGTTGCACAAAGACCGCGTTGATCACCTCGATCATCGATTCAGGATCGCCATTGCGCACCCGATACAGGAATAACTTGTCTTCGAACGTACCGGACGGCGGCAGCTGGTCGAGAACTTGGATGAGTTGGCGGATTCGAGCCCCCGTATCCGTCACCACGACGATTTCGCCGATCGTCGCGACCGAAGCTTTGCCCGTCTTCAAGTGGTCGAAGACCGCCACGACGTCCTCCATCCGTCCCGCCGGAGGTCGCACGAGTTTGGTGACATAACGATCGTCGCTCGGTGGTTCGGCATCCGGACCATAGATCGGCAGATCGAGGTCGCCGACGCTCTTGCTGGTTTCGACGATCTTGAAATAGGAGCCAGCATCCTCCAACGTCAACCCCATCGTCTGGAGCGCCGAATAGAAGGCGGCGTACGCCTCCAGAAGGGTGACCGGTTCGGGAGCAACGATATTGATCTTGCCGCTGCGTACCGCAGGGTCCCAAATGAACTTTTGACAGCTGACACTCATCATCCAATCGACGAGATCATTCAGTTGCGCCTCGGACGGCAGGGTAATGCGATATTCATTCTTGCCGGACGGCCGTTTGCAGCGATCGAAGAGATCGGGCATGCCCGTCAACGATGACACTTCGCCCTTCGATGCGTCGAAACGGGATTCATTCGTCGGCACCGCCACGTCGTCACGCGCAGCTTCGTCGAGTCGCGTCGGATCAGGTCGGGCAGGCGGGACCGAGACCACGGGCGTTACGAGGGTCAGTTCCAACATTGCACGGAGGCTTCCGGATACCAACGGGGCGAACCAGTGAGACATGGCGGGAAAACCCAAGAGCAAGAATCGAGCCGTTCTCGCCACATCGAGACGACATCGTTTCTCTCGCGCGACCCAACGGAGCTCGGACAAACTGACTCGCCTTGCATCCAGAGTGATGGGCTCCTTGTCACGCGTTCCGTGAGCGAGGGATCCTCGGATCGCCCGGGCCATCGCACGGTCGTCGACGCGATACCATGGCCCATGGCCTGGTTACGTGTCGCGGCGCTGGTCCACAGCCTTTCGTTTCTGCTCCTCACAGCCTGCCGAATCCATCCTTCGAGCCTCGAAGCGCCGTCAGTCCCACCGATGGGCACTCCTGCGCCGTCGACCGCGACGACGGTCTCGCATCGAGCCCCCGCTACCCCGCGTTTCATCGACCCACTTCGGGTCCCGCGACTCGCGGCGGCGTTTCCCGCCCTCGAGCTCGAGCTCGAACGGATGCGAACCGAATCGGGTGCCCCGGGGCTCGCGGTGGCGATCGTCGTCACGGGCGCAACGCCATGGGTTCGGGGGTTCGGCGTCCGATCGCTCGAATCCTTACAGCCCGTCACGGGCGACACCGCGTTTCGGATCGGTTCGATCTCCAAGGTATTCACCGCGACGGCGGTCATGAAACTCGTCGCCGATGGGCACGTCGAGCTCGAGGATCCCGTGCTTCGTTACATCCCGGCCGCGGCGCAGCTCGAGTATTTGAATGGCGACGCACGACCGATCTCATTGCGCGATCTATTGCTGCACCATGCCGGACTGCCGCGAATGGGCACCTACGACGACGGCGAGGTCCGCAAACCCGTGTTCGTCGACTCGATCATCGATTCGTTGCCAGACTTCGGCCTGCAAGCACCACCTGATGTGCGCTATGACTACTCGAACATGGGCTTTCAGCTCCTCGGATTGGTGGTCGGAGCGGCGAGCGGAACCACGCCGCAATCCTACATCGATGACGTAGTGCTTCGACCGCTCGGGATGACCCATACGGTCTGGGACGACCGCGAGATTCCAGTCGACAGTTTAGCCATACCCTATCGATGGGAGCAAGGCGCCCACCGAGCCCAAGAGCAATTTCGCGACGGTGCGATGGGCCCGGGCGGGGGTCTCTATTCCACCGCTGAAGACATGGCCCGTTTCGTCGCTTGGAACCTCGCGGCTTGGCCCACACGATCGGAGCCCGAAGACGCAATCCTCCCACGCGCCATGCTGCGGACCATGCATCGCATGCATGCCTTGCGCGAAATGTTCATCCCGTTGGCCACCGAAGACGAGGACGACCTCCACCCGTCCGCGTTCGGCCAAGGGTTGGGATGGGCCGTCGAACTCCACTGTCGTCACGGCTGGATCGTCGAGCACTCAGGCGGACTCCACGGCTACCATGCCGAGGTCATGATGATTCCCGACAAAGGCGTCGGCGTCGTGGTGCTCGCCAATGATTCGATCGCAGTACGCTCATTCGCTCTCCGCATTTTCGATCGACTTGCCGCGACGGGTGCATGGGTGGACCGGCAATATCTTCCCTCGGACGCCTTGGTTCGCCGGGGTCACGAAGCCGCCACGTTGTTCGAGCATTGGGACGAATCGCGATTCACGGCAATGATGACGGAGAGGGCCGGGCGCAATCGGGCGCAAGTGGTCGAACGAGAGATCGCGGCTCTGCGAACGTTTGTCGGGGAATGCGAGGCCCCGACGACCCCCTCGAGCACCCGAGATCCGCGGCGGGGTACATTCGTCATGGCGTGCGAGCGCGGCACAGTGATGATCGACTTGGCCGTATCGACGCAGGCCGATCAGCGATTGCACGGCCTCTGGTTTCACTCCCCCGAACTGCCCGTTCCACCCGCGTTGGCCACCGCGGCAACCCGGCTGGCCAACGTCAGCCTGGGCGAGCCGTCGGCGGATACGTTCGATGACAATTGGCACCCCACTCGACTCGCCGAGCGCCTCGATCGACTCCGACGCGCCCTCGGACCCTGTACCGTTGGCGAGCCGCATCAAGCGGGGACCCATTCCGCGACTTACACCTTTACTTGCACGAAGATCCGCAATGTCTCCGTAGCGCTCGACGTCGACGAGCAGGGCCGCATCGCGAGCTTTTCGTTCGATACCTCGAGCCACTACCGCTTCTGCCGTTGAGACTGACCGCTCGAGCCACATACCTCCTGAACATGGGTGTCCTCGAAAGGTTTGGAGGCGATTATTAAGTGATTTGCATTACAAAACAAGCTCGTACTTCACCGCAAACACGGGGTCTCAGTCTACACGCAAAGCTCATCGAGCCCTACCAAAGCGGAAGATGCGCTACAGTGGGTTCAATGGGATTCTGCCATCGTCTGCCTTTCGCATTCCTCGTGTTCTCCTCGCTCACGGCCTGTACGGAAACTCCGATGGCTGTTTTCGCGGATAGCAGCACCGGCGAATCCGAAAGCGAAGAAGGTGGTCGTCGTCGCCGCAATCGAGGGGACGATTCCGCGGCCGATCCTTCGGGCGTTGCCAGTACCGGCATGGCCGACCCCAATGGGAGCGACACGGCGGAGGACCCGACGATCGGTATGGATACCGCAGCTTCCCCTCCCGTCGTCATGGGCATCGAGGTCGATGGCGTATGTCACCCGATCTGCATGGGCGACGTATCCGCCGACGCGGAGGGGGACGATTGGGGCTGGGAGAACAACGAATCTTGCGTCTACTCGGGCACCGCAACGTTCGGTGGCGGGACGCCCTGCTCGCTCGGGCCCGCGATCCCCGACGAGCCATTCGTACCACCGCCACCGGGCGAGGCGGAAAAGCCCGAGACCATCGCATCCACGGGCTTCTTCGTCCTCGACGGGCGACTCTATGATCGGTACGGCTACGATTTTGTGATGCGCGGGATCAACTATCCGCACTTTTGGTTTCTCGGCGAATATGGGACCGCGCTCGCAGACATTGCCGCGACTGGAGCGAATACCGTGCGCCTCGTTTGGGAGACGCAAACCTATCAAGGGCAGAGCCAAGCCGATGCACTTGCCGCCCTCCGAGCGGGTATCGAGGAGACGATCGCTCTCGAGATGGTTCCCATGGTCGAGCTCCACGATGTGACGGGTAATACCGAAAACGCCCGACTGCTCGATATGGCCGAGTACTACGCCCAAGACGCGGTCCGAACCATATTGCTGGACTATGAAGACTATCTGTTGGTCAACATCGCCAATGAATGGTCCGGGAACGATTGGGTCGGCGGGTATCAAGCCGCCATTCGTACGCTGCGCGATGCAGGCATCAATCATACGCTCGTCATCGACTCGAACGGGTACGGTCAGAACTATCGGACGATCCTCGACGGTGGGCAGGAGTTGCTCGACTTCGACCCGCAGCACAACTTGCTGTTCAGCGTGCACATGTACCAAAGCTTCGAACGAGGCACCGATGTCACGGCAGCGCTGCAAGGGGCTGCCCAGGCTCAGCTCCCCATCATCGTCGGTGAGTTTGGCTTTCAGCACGGCACGCCCGTGACTCAGGTCGCGTGGGAAACGATTTTGAGTGAGTCCGAACGCCTGCAAACCGGCTACCTCGCGTGGTCTTGGACCGGGAACAGCGACGACGTCGGCTACCTCGATATGGTCACCGACTTCGGCGGTGGCTTCACGGCATGGGGCCTGGATGTCGTCGACGGGACCAATGGGATCCGCGCGACCGCAGACGTCTCACTCGTCTTCGGGGCGAACTAATCGTCAGGGGCGGTTCGTCAAGGGCCGTTCGCCAAGGCCCTTGCTGCGGCAGTAAAGGCTGCTTCCGCAGGCCCAAACGAGCGCCTATCGGCGCTTCGTTTGTCTTCGAAGGGCAGCGACGGGAGCCCCTCACACAAAGGACGGCACCGTCGATTCTGATGCCGCTACACGAATTCCGTTGTAGCCGGAGGGTATTGAGACTCCCTCGACGACAGTAAGTTGTGCAAAAAGAAACGAATTGGCTGTGTAAAAAATGAAAGAAATTTTGTAACGCTCGAAGTGATGTAGGCTTTCGACGTTCTGTCATCAAAACACGTGATTTGATTAACGTTAATTTCAATCAAATCCCGCCTCTGAACATGCTCCACAGCAAGTGGAGTTAAAACTACATCAAAATCAAACCCATGAGAGACCATTCAATCAGACGCGGCATCACCATCCAGCGGGGCTTGGGCTGCACCGTGCGGAGTAGGGATCCTTCGCGACGAGGCGATCCTCGACGGGCACTCTCCTCAGTCGGTCTTGGACGCAGGCCTGCTCTCGGTGCCGTCTTCGTTGGCACGGATCGATCATCGATGGGTAGCTTTCACTTGCCTCACGGATCTGTGCTCGCCGGTGTGGATCAGTTGCACGACGGTGCGTTGCGATGGTGCTGAAATCGAGAAGGTCCTCGTAGGGAGAAAAGGTTGAACCATGAAAAAACATACGATTCGATTTGTGACCGCAGCCCTCGTGGGCTGGAGTGCGATCGCTCAAAGCACGGCTTGCGATCAAGGAAACGAAGACGAAAATGGCGAAGAGACCGGAGGCACCGGGGGACCCGCGACGAGTGATGGAATCGGCGAATCCGGTGATACCGGAGGACCGGGAGGGCTCGAGGGGGACGGCGGAAGCGAGGAGCCCGGCGGTATGGAGGGCGGGAACGACCCCCAAGGGGATGTCGATCCTGCAGACCCAACCGTTTTGATTGTGAAGGCCGTCGTCGAAAATTTCCTCGGCAAGGCCGTCGCGAACAACGTCTACAATGGCTGGTTCTCCAATGGGTCCGCCGATCCGCTGCACTTGTCCAACTGCCTGGTCCATCAGGTGAGCACCGTGCTCGAAGTACCCAATGCCCACTACAGCGGGGCCACGGACGTCGAAGGCCTCAATGATCTCTACGGTGATGGTGACCCCTTCACTTGTTTGGGCATGCAGCGAGCACACACGGGCCTCGCTATCCCGTCCACCGCGTATGACGCACTCGTCGCGGATGTCATCCTCGCCGTGGGCGAAGAAGCCCCGGACCAAGCCACCGAAGACGCAGTCCTCGCGGCGCTCACAGCTGCGTTCGATGCCGACTTCAAGGGATCGATCGTGGACGAGGATCAGGACGACGAGGCGACCAATACCGCCTACAACTTCCTCGGAGGCAAGCCCGCGATCCTCACGTTGCTCGTCGGAGAAGACTGCGATCCGGCTTCCGGTGGCGATCAGCCGTGTTTCATTAGCCGGGTGCTCGGAGATCCCTCCCTCGCCGAATACTTCGATGCCGCGGTTGCCCGCGACGGTGGCTCCCGGCTCGTGACGTGCTTGCAGCGTCAGATCTCCGGCGATCTTGCGGGTGGACCGGATAACTACGACTTTGCCAATGGCCTCGTCGAAATTGCTCTGCGAAACGATCCGGAAGACCCGACCGCAATCACCAATTGCCAATCCATGCTCGACTCGCACCGCGGTCTTGGTATCACCGACGAAGCCTTCGAAGCCCTCGACCTCCACGCCGCGACGGCGCTGACGCTGTTGCTGCAGAGCCCCGCCGAAGGCACCAAGGCCGCAGACATCATCGGGGCAGTAGCTGCAGCGCTCACGGGCAACCAAATCTGCGAGGACATCATCGAATCGACCAACGAGGCGAGAGACTGCGCCCAATTCGACCCCGACGACGATCCCGACCGTCCCTAGCCACGATCGTCATGCTCGATGAGTCTCGGTGGAGCCGGGATTCATCGATTCGAGCGGCCTCGCCGGATCCGCCATGAAAAAGATCCTCATCGGAGTTCTCGTCGGTTCGTTCGTCGTCTTGCTCCTCGCCGTCGGCGTCCGTCAGGCGATGATTTGGAACAAGACGCGAGACGTACTGCCGGAGTTCAAACCGATTCCGGAAGGGTCGCGGGCTCCGACGCTCGTGCACGCGGGCGTGACCGTGGGCACGACCACGTTCGCCGAAGTTCGAGAGCTCACGGCGAGGCTGGGCTACGAATGCCGCGATACGTCGATGCGTGGGCTGATGCAGTTGGGACGCGAGACCGCGCAGAAAGCGATCGCTGAGGCGAGGGAACAGGGATTCGATCCCGATACGATTTCGGGAGCAAGCCGGGCCTACTACTATTCGAAAAAGGAACAAAATCCCCAGATTCAGTGGACTTGTGAACACATCGATCTCGCCCACTTGGATCCGTCGTTTGCAAGCCCGAGCGACAAGAACACCGTGACGCTCATCTTCGATAGCGCCCGGCATCCGCTCCGCTACGTCGTGACCTCGCGGAAATTCCAAAGTCAGGCTGCAGCCAAGGCCGCACGGGAGATCTCCATGGGTCGATTCGAACAGGCGTTGGGTCCTTCGCCGACTCAAATCGGTCAGATGGATGAACGGCCGGGTCAGAAGCTGTTCCCACGCATGCGCGTGGTCACGAACGAATGGAGCTACGCCGACCGGCGCATCGCCGTGACCGTCATGAACATGGGGCCACCCAAGGGGATCGACGTGCGCGAGATCGTCGAAATCCCCTGGCCTATCGTGACCGAGCCTTGAGAGAGATGCAGCGAGTCTTCCGCTGCGTACCTACTTCCGACTTGAGGCACTAGGGCTCACGTTCTGCGATCCGCTCCTGCATCGCTCCGTACGCGACCCGACTCGCCTCCAGGAATACCCCGAGATCGGTATCGAACTGGGCGCCCTCGGAGGCGAATCCATCGAGGGATCGCGCCCGCCAATACGCGGTGAGAGCCGCGTCGCCAATGTTCCAGCCATCGAGCGTTTCCGTATCTTGGATGAAGGTGGCCTCGAGATAGTCGTCGTAGGTCTTTCGCGCGACGTCGTCGAAGTTGTCGGTCCGGATGTCGCGACGGGCAGGTGTCGAGCCTTTCTGCACGCTCCATGCAGCCTGCCCTTCGGGGCTGAGTGCGGTCAGCATGAAGTTGTTGGCATTGATCGGATGGGTTGCGCCGGCGAAGGTCGCGAGCACGTCGACGTTGTAGATGAAGATCCCATCGGTGCCGAATGCGGGGACCACCTCATAGTCTGCGAAACCAGCGGCATCGTATTCACCCTTGGCCCAATCGCCGTGAATGAAGGCGACCGCCCGTTCGGTGCGCACGAGGTCTGCCGCATTGTTCCATCCGAAGTCCCACTCATGATGGTAGTTCGGCGAACAAACCGCACCTTCGCCCGTGCACTCACTGTCGGTGGTGCACGGTACCCCCTCTTCGTCGCCGCCCCGACAGGCCGCGGTAACGCAGGTTCCACCGCCGCCACATTCGTCGGCGTTGGTGCAATACCCACCGTCGTTGTCACCACCTTGGCAGACGTAGCTGAAGACCGCCGGCGGTTGATTGGAGCACGCAAAGAACGTGTTCAAGAACTCCGCTGCAGCGACGTACTCGGCATCTTCGACCGATCGATTGCCGTCGAAGAAATCGACGAGGTAACTTCCGCCTTCGTTGGGACGCATCGCCTCCGCCGACGCAGCGATGATCGATTTGAATGCGATCTCGATCGCCCAGCTCTGGAGCGTGTTTGCAATGGCAAAGATCTGCTCGGCTTCGGGCAACCCCTCGTTGTGGGCGGCCACAGCCTCGCACATTGCCGAAAACTCGCTCAGCGAACGTGGCGGCACGAGGCCTAGGTCTGCCATGAGGCTCTTGTTCAAGAACATCCCGTTTTGGCGGTGGAGCCCCAGCGGAACCCCATAGCCCGTACCATCCACCTGAATGAGTGCGAGCACCTCTTCGGGGATCTGGTCGGCTGCGCCCGAGCTGGCCAGCAGCGAGTCGATCGGCAGGAGGATGTTTTCACCCTCGGTATCGTCGTCGTCGACGCTGTAGTGGGCCCAGCCGTTGAGATCCCGTGGGAGTGTTTGGAATACGTCTGGGACGTCGCCGTCGACGATCCTCCTATCCAGCTCCGCGATCGATTCCAAAGCTTGCCCGGTGATGGTGGTCAGGCGAATCGCGACATCGGGGTAATGCTGATTGAAAACTTGCGAGATCGCATCGAGTGCGGCCGACTCACTTGCGGAACGCCACCACGTATGGATCTCGATTTCGTCCTCCGTTTGAGGAGTCCCGTCGTCCGTCTCCGCTTGGGCAGCTTCGAGGCCTGAATCCTCCTCGGAGTTCGACTCGCGATCTGGATCGCAGGCCGAGAACGACATGATGAAGAGACCACAGAGTGGGACGATCCTTGAACTTCTCATCGAACGAAACTTCCGTGAGGCGGATAACGATTGATGATCCTTTCGCCCAAAACGGAATTGCGCTTGAGGGCATCTTTCGGCCGCTTTCACTCCTGCTCTAGGAGCACACGAGGCCTCACGAAGTCCGAAAGCGGTTCGCTTTGGGCTCGGTCCATGCCGGACGTTTCAGAGCCGACCTCCATGGGGGTGGAGGTCGGCTCTGAAACCCCTCGGAGGACATCGAGTTCCAGGCTCGGATGGGCAACGTCAGCGCTTGGCCTCGGGCTTTGGCCAGTTCTCGTCGCGCCCAAACGATCGCTTTCTTCCGTGCATGCGATCGCAAAACGGCGACGCCACGGGTTGGGCGCGTTGGCCCACGTCACGATGCGGTCGATCCCTGCCGCAGCGAGGGGCCTTTGCCCACGACTTTCCCCGAATGCCCCTTCAAGCCACCAACGAGCCGTTAGGCGAGCGTTTGGGGTGTGCGGAGGCAGCTTCGCTGCCTCCGCGAGGGGCGTTTGCGAAACGCCCCTCGAAAACTAGCTCGGCAGCTCGGGTAACGGCTCCGTCGGGGCGTCATCGCTGCCACCCTCGCTGCCACCCGACCCATTCGTTTCGTCGCCGCCGATGAGCTCGCAAAAGGGATAGAGCGAAAAAACGTTGCGTTCGGTATGCACGACGGCCGAGCCCGTCAGCCGTACGTCGGATCCCACGACGGACCCCCGGAACCCTTGTCCCCCGGTGAAGAGCACCGTCGCATACGGTGCGTAGAGGTCCATCTGCACTTGTGTCGACCCATTGAACTCGATGGTGTCGGCGGTCGCGGAAATCACCGTCAAGGACGTAGCCTCGGTCGCGCCATTGAACTGCCCACCATCCCGCAGATAGATCGTCGCTTCGCCGTCCACGCGAAGGCGAGCGGAGCCGTCGATGAATACCCCGTCGAAAAAGTAGACGCCCGAGGGCAAGGTCAACTGATCGACATTCATAAGGGTCAAGATCCCGTTCTGCACGGCGTTGCGGCAGTTGAGCCCATCGTTGTAAGGGATGCACGGAATTGCGGCGTTGTTGTTGCTGGCCTCCGCCTCAGCGATGTCCGCCGAAGGATCGAGGAATGGAATCGAGGCTGCTCCGCTCGTGCGTCCCCCGATCGGGTGATAGCTGGGTGCATCGATGGTTCCGCCGCTGACCACCTGACCCTCGACGGTCACATAACCATCGGCGTGAAAGTGGTGGTTGGTGAACACCGAAGCGAACGCACCGCGAATGGCCGGAGCCCCGGACATGTAGACCTGATCGACGCCCACCACTCCGGACGAGTAGGGGCCACCACAGCGGAACGCGCTCTCGAACGTGAGCGCGTCGTCCGAACCGCACCCCCATGGTCCGCCGAGTGCGGCGCAAACGAGGTAACAAAGACGCCTACCCTGCATGATCGCGGTCAGCATGGGGCCACCCCACATCGGCGCCAGCTCGGCCTCGGGACGCTTCCGCGCCGCATGACCCAACCGAACCATGATGTGGCCAGTTCGTGCCGGGAGCGCGCGACGACCTCGCGAAAGGAGGATGCTCGCGATCCCACGGTCACGGGCATCACGAATTGCTCGCGAGCAGTCTCATGACGATCGGCTCCCCCGCCGTGGTTTCACCGCTTCGACGGCCATGAGGTTACAGTCGAAGCCGGTGTCGATCCGAGGCGCAGGTGAATCCATGATCCGAGGCGTCCGATGACCTCTCGTCTATTCGCGTTGGATGGGCGACGCGCCCTCGTGACAGGCTCATCGCAAGGACTCGGATTGGTCATGGCCCGAGCCCTGGGTCAAGCAGGAGCGACGATCATCCTCAATGGTCGCGACCGCGAGAAGCTCGATCGTGTCGCCCGTGATCTCCAAGACGAAGGCTTGCTCGTCGAGCAAGCCGCCTTCGATGTCACCGATCCAAAGGCCGTACAGACGGCGGTCGAGACCCTCGGCAACCTCGACATCGTCGTCAACAATGCCGGCATTCATCGCCGTGCTCCGCTGCTCGAGATGTCGCTCCAGGATTGGCAGACGGTTCTCGAAACCAACCTCACGAGTGCATTCATCGTGAGTCGGGCCGTCGCTCCCCAGATGATCGAACGCCGGGCTGGCAAGATCATCCATGTCTGTTCGATCAACAGTGAGCTCGGCCGAAGAACCATCGCCAATTACACGGCGGCCAAGGGGGGACTCAAGATGCTGACGAAAGCGATGGCCGTGGAGTGGGGTCCACACAATGTTCAGGTCAATGCGATAGGTCCGGGCTACATGCTGACGCCGATGACACGAACGTTGGCGGCCGATCCTGTATTCGACGAATGGATTCGGGGGCGAACGCCGCTTGGGCGGTGGGGCCGACCTGAAGATCTGATGGGCGCGGTCGTGTTCTTGGCCTCCTCCGCCTCGGACTTCGTGACCGGCCAAGTCCTGTATGTCGATGGGGGGATTCTCGCAGCGGTTTAGGCTCGGTCTCCGGGGCCCATTCACCCCTTCGTTCGGTCCGCGAAGTCATTGACACCTCTGCGACCCGCCGGGCATGAAGAAACCTCCGCGAGGTGCCGTGTGACATCGACCCGAACCCCACCCTTTCGCGCCGACCATGTCGGTAGCCTGCTTCGTCCTGCGGCCCTGCTTCGCGCCCGTGAAGCGTTTGCGTCGGGTCAGATCACCCGTGAGGCCTTGCGGAGGGTCGAAGACGACTGCATCCAACAGGTCGTCGAGAAGCAAGAGACGATCGGACTGCGATCCATCACCGATGGTGAGTTTCGGCGGACCTACTTTCACGTCGACTTCCTCGAACGCTTGGCCGGTGTCGCGGTCCAAGGCGGAATCGAAGTGCGCTTTCGCAGCAAGCAGGGCGACGTCGATTTTGCGCCGCCGCGCCTCGCCATCGTCGACAAGCTTCGCCACACCGAAGACATTCAACGAGCCGACTTCGACTTTCTCGAGTCCGTGGTCGTCGCAGGAGTTCCCAAGGTCACCATCCCGTCCCCGACGATGGCTCACTTTCGTGGCGGCCGTGCGGCCATCGATATCGACGCGTATCCCGATCTGGAAGAGTTCTTTGCCGACCTTGCCCGCTGCTATCGCGAAGAGATTGATTCGCTCTATCGCGCAGGTTGTCGCTACCTCCAGCTCGATGACACGAACCTCGCCTACCTCTGCGATCCGAAGCTGAGGGAAGGGGCCAAAGCCCGCGGCGACGACCCGAGCGAGTTGCCACGGACCTATGCGGCCCTCATCAACGCCGCCCTCGCTGGGCGGCCTGCCGATCTGGTCGTCGGGATCCATCTTTGTCGAGGCAACTTTCGCAGCGCCTGGGTGGCCGAGGGCAGCTACGAACCGGTCGCCGAGATCTTGTTCAACGAGCTCGACGTCGATGCCTATTTCCTCGAATACGACGACGAACGTTCCGGCGATTTCGCTCCGCTGCGGTTCGTTCCGCGCACCAAACGAGTGATCCTCGGCCTCGTCTCGAGCAAGGTCGCCGGGCTCGAACCGCAGTCCGAACTCATCCGCCGAGTTCATGAAGCCGCCGTCTACGTTCCGATCGAAAATCTCGGGCTCAGTCCGCAGTGCGGGTTCTCGAGCACCGTGCACGGCAACCAGGTCAGCGCAGACGAACAATGGGCCAAGCTCGAACACGTCGTGAAGACGGCCAAGGAGATCTGGGGTGAAGCCTGATCCCATCGACCCATTCTACGAACGGGGTCTGCAAATCCGCCGCGAGGTCCTCGGCGACGCCCACGTGGATCGAGCCATCGCAGCCACGACGCCGCTCGATGCCGAATTCCAACGATTCATCACCACCACGGCATGGGGCAACCTTTGGGCGGGCGAGGGCATGGACCGAGCCACCCGGAGCCTCGTGACGATCGCGATCCTTGCCGCGCTCGGTCACGAGGAACTCGAACTGCACCTCGCGGCGACCCGTCGTACGGGTGCATCCGTCGACAGCATCATCGAAACCCTGATGCACGTCGCCGTGTATGCGGGTGTTCCGAGAGCGAACGCCGCGTTCAAGAAGCTCAAAGCCGAGTTCGCTGCGCCCACCACGGCGACCGAGGACCCATGAAGGAATGGGCGCCGCGCAATCCGAACGATCACCCGCCCATGCGCTACGAGGACTACAAGTCGACCCTCAAGCGCTCGCCCATCCATGCTCCCGTCGCGATCACGCCATCGTTGTCGGAGATGACCGGCCCAGGTCCAGCGATCGCGGCGGCGGCCAACAACGATGCCGATCTGACGACGAACGCAGGGACGGGCCACGAGGCGCTCGGCTCGAGAACCATCATCACGGGCCGCGTACTCGACGATTCGGGAGCACCCGTCCCCCATGCGCTCGTCGAGATTTGGCAAGCCAATGCGGCCGGCCGCTATCGACATGTTCGCGAGACCGCGTTTCCTGCCCCGCTCGACCCTCACTTCATCGGGGCCGGCCAATGCATCACCGACGTCGACGGCCGGTACCGGTTCATCACGATCCGTCCCGGTCCATATCCCTGGGGCAACCACCCCAACGCCTGGCGTCCAGCCCACATCCATTTTTCTGTGTTCGGCCCGGCCTGGGTGACTCGGCTCGTCACCCAGATGTACTTCCCCGGCGACGAGCTGCTGGCGCTCGATCCCATCTTCCTGGCCACTCCTGCACACGCGCGTGAGCGGCTGATCGCAGCCTACGACCACGACGTCACGGAGGCTCGTTGGGCCCTCGGTTATCGTTTCGACGTGGTGTTGCGCGGCCCCAAGCCGATCGCGGGGGACCCGTGAACACCACTCGACCACGGGCCCAAACGCCGTCGCAGACCGTTGGACCGTTCTTCAACCTCAAGCTCCGTTCGTCGAACGTCATCACCCACGCGGGTGTTCCCGGCCAACCGATCCGCGTTCAGGGACTCGTGCTCGATGGCGATGGTGCTCCGATCGACGATGCGCTCATCGAACTCTGGCAAGCCGATCGCGACGGCCGCTACGACGATTCACCCCTTCGTGGCGGCGGTTCGACGTTCGTGGGGTTTGGCCGAGCCGAGTCCGCGCCCGGCACCGGTGCATTCCACTTCGAGACGATCAAACCCGGGGCCGTGAGACGCCCCGACGGAACCGACGAGGCGCCCCACCTCAACCTCATCGTGTTCGCGCGGGGCATGCTCAACCATCTCTTTACCCGGATGTATTTTGCCGACGAACCCGAACGCAATGCGGCCGATCCGGTACTCGCGCGCGTCCCCTCGATCCGTCGCCCCACCCTCATCGCCGCGCCCGAGCGGAGCGACGCGACGATCACGAGCTATCGGTTCGACATCCGTCTTCAGGGCGACGATGAAACCGTGTTTTTCGACGTGTGACGTGGACGCCGGGTGATGAATACCGATCCGCTGTTTTCGACCCCGAGCATGGCGGCCCTCTTCTCGCCGCACATGCGCATCCAAAACCTGCTCGCCGTCGAGGTCGCGCTCGCCAGGGCGTGTGCGACGGTCGGGCTCGTGACCACCGCGGACGCCGAGGCCCTTCGCGACGAATGCGAAGCGATGCGTCTCGATCCCCACGCGATCTTCGCGTCCGCGCGGACGTCAGGAACGCCCATCATCCCCTTGCTCGCCGCGCTCGAGCAACGTTTGAGCCCGAAGGCCTCGCGCGCGCTCCACGTGGGGGCAACCAGCCAAGACATCCTCGACACCGCCTTTGCCTTGCACATGCGAGCGGGCCTTCGTGAGCTTCGTCGCGACCTCAAACGAGCCGCGCTCCGATGTGCCACATTGGCCGATCGACATCGGTCGACGCTGATGCTCGGCCGAACCTTGCTGCAACCCGCGCTGCCCATCACGTTCGGACTGAAAACGGCTCAGTGGCTCGCGAGCCTCACCCGGACGATACGGCGGCTCGACGCCGCTACGGATGAGATCTCCGTGCTCCAGCTCGGGGGCGCCGTGGGAACCCTAGCGGCGTTTGGGGACCACGGACTCGCCGTGGTCGACCAGCTCGCGATCGAACTCGATCTGGCAGTACCGGATCTGCCTTCGCATGCGAGCCGCGATCGGATCACGCACCTTCTCGGGCTCCTCGACGGCGCGTGTGGCATTGCAGCCAAGATCGCCCGTGATGTCGCCTCGCTCAGTCAAGCGGAGATCGGTGAGGTTCGGATCGCGGGTGGGGGCTCGAGCGCGATGCCGCACAAACACAACCCCGTCGATGCCATGATCGCGATCGCCTCTGCGCGTATCGTGCATGGACACGCGAGCACCGTCGTGGGCTCGACCGAGCACGAGCACGAACGCGCCCTCGGAGCGTGGCAGATCGAATGGGTCGCCATCCCAGCGGTCTTCGAACATGCGGCCGCGACCTTCGAGGCCCTCGCGCGCCTGCTCACCGGGTTGGAACCAAACCCGGAACGCATGCTCGCGAATCTGCGAACCCAACCCGACGCCCTCATGGCCGAAGCGCTCGCGACCGCGCTGCTGCCAAGCCACGGTCGCACCGAGGCCTACCGGCTCGTGACGGAGCTCGTCGACGTGGCGTCCAGCCGTGGCACGTCGTTGCATGCAACTGCGGCCGCCGACCCGCGCATTGCCCTGACCAAGGATGGGATCGACGACGTGTTCGATCACTCCCGATATTTGGGGGCCACGAGCACGTTCATCGAACGCGCACTGCAACACTGCGGCACGCTGCCATGATCTCCCATCACTCGTTCCTCATGAGCGACGGTTGCCCGATCGCGTGCCGTACCGTAGGTTCCGACGATCGTCCAGCGTTGGTCCTGCTCCACTCGCTCGGCCTCGACGGCGAAATGTGGAGGCTCCAGCTCGAGAGGTGGGCCCCGACCCTCCGCCTCGTCTTGGTCGACGTTCGCGGACACGGGCGTTCAGGCACGCCACCGGGACCTTACACGATCGAGCGCATGGCCACCGACGTGCTCGAAGTCTGTGCGCAACTCCAGATCGAACGCTTTCATCTGTGTGGGGTTTCGCTCGGTGGGCTCATCGCGCTATGGCTCGCGATCCACCACCCACCGAAGGTGCATCGGCTCGTGTGCTCGAATACTGCGCCCAAGATCACCCACGCTCGATTTTGGGATGCTCGGATCGACTCCGTTCGACGCTACGGCGTTGCAGGGATCGCGCGAAGCGTATCGAAGCGCTTTTTTGCTCCGACGTTCCTCGACCGAGAACCCGCGATCGTCGAGCACACGACAGCCACCCTGCGATCGGCCTCGGACGTCGGATATATCGGAGCGTGCGAAGCGTTACGCGACACCGACCTTCGGGCCGAGGTCGCGCGAATCGCCCTCCCCACACTCGTGATCGTCGGCAACGACGATATTGCAACACCGGCGTCGGACGCCGAATGGCTGCACCACCGAATCGCGGGTAGCCGCTTGCAAATTTTGCCCGCGGTTGGACATTTGGCCAACCTCGAAGCACCGAACGAGTTCGGGCGACTCGTGATCGAGCACTTGGGCTGAACCGACGATCCGGGCCGAGTGGTGCGAGGCCTGTTATCGTGCGGCCGGACCTCCATGGAAGCGGACGCCGTGGACTTTCTCAACGAACGGCGCTCGACACCCGTGTGGGGAAATTTTCAACGCGGCTCAACACGAGAACACAATGGACGACAGCATCGAGGTCTACGGCGAAGCGATCGAATCCCCCACGGCAGCCGCACTGATCGCTGCCCTCAACGAGGAACTCCTCGGACGCTACCCTGAAGCGGGTGCAACCCACTTTCGACTCGACGCTGAAGAGGTTGCCGCGAGTCGAGGTGCGTTCGTCGTGGCGCGTCTACAGGGCATGGCCGTGGGTTGCGGAGCGATTCGCCGGATCGCCGACGACACCGCGGAGATCAAACGCATGTACGTGGATCCGCAGGTTCGTCGTCGTGGCGTAGCCGTCGCGATCCTCGACGCGCTCGAGGCCGAAGCCAAACGCCTCGGGGTTCGACGGCTCGTCCTCGAAACCGGCGTTCGTCAGCCGGAGGCGCTATCGCTGTACGAGAAGCATGGATTCTCGCGGATGCTCGCGTTTGGCGAATACATCGGATCGCCGCTCAGCGTATGCATGGAAAAATCGCTCGCGAATGCACGCACCCTGCATTTCGACACCCGCGTTCTCCAGGCGGGATATCCACCCAAAGATCAAGCCGGTCCGATCCTTCCAGGTCCACAGTTCTGTGCGACCTATGTCACGCCCGGTGAACCGAGCGAACATGCACTGCTCTATGGTCGCTTCCAAAACCCGACGTGGAGTGCCTGGGAATCCGCCGTGTCCGAACTCGAAGGCGGAACCGCGATCGCGTTCGCCTCGGGTATGGCGGCGATCGTCGCGGTGTTCGCCACGGTGCTCCGGCCCGGAGAAGTGCTCGTCCTCCCGTCCGATTCCTACTATACGACGCGCACCCTCGCCCAAACCTGGCTCGCACCGCTCGGGATCGAACTTCGCTTTGCGCCGACCGAAGGCGACGCACTCGGGTCCTCGCTGGCAGGTGCTCGATTGCTTTGGGTGGAAACGCCGAGCAATCCGAAGCTGGACGTATCCGACATCGCTGCACTCGTCGCGGCGGCTCGGGTGCATGGGACCCTCGTCGCCGTGGACAACACGACGGCCACCGTCGGCTTGCAACAGCCCCTCGGCTTGGGCGCAACCTTCTCGGTGGCCTCCGATACCAAGGCCCTGACGGGGCACTCCGATCTGCTCTTGGGGCACGTGGCGACCACCAGCACCACTTGGGTGGAACGACTTCGCACCTGGCGTACTCAAGGTGGCGCGATTCCGGGTCCAATGGAAACGTGGCTCGCTCACCGAGCGATGGGAACGCTCGGACTCCGCCTCGACCGTCAATGTGACAACGCGGAGGCCATCGCCGAAGTGCTGCAAAACCACCCGGCGGTCATCGCCACCCACTACCCAGGGCTGCGAGGTTCTCCCGCGCATGCGATCGCTCAGCGCCAGATGACGCGCGGCGGATGCGTCGTGAGCTTCGATCTCGGCTCCAAGGATCGCGCCCAGCGGTTTCTCCGAGCCCTCCGGCTCGTCCGGGAAGCCACCAGCTTCGGCGGCATTCATTCGACCGCGGAACGTCGCGCCCGTTGGGGTGGTGACGTGGTTCCCGAAGGTTTCATCCGCTTCAGCTGTGGGATCGAAGCCACCGCGGACCTCGTGGCGGACGTGACGACCGCATTGCACCTGGCGATTCACGCTCTCGAAACGACTCGATGAGTCCGGCCTTCGAACGCGGGCCCATGGTGCGGCGCGCTCGTCGACCTCGCTTGGGCGACCGGCCTTGGCCATCGTGATCACACGAGACACGAATCGTTGAGGCCGTGCGGCGAACCAGCGCTATGTTTGGACATTCGCATGAAGCCGTTCCTGCCGCAGGAGGTCATCCGTAGAAAGCGCGAGGGGCTCGTCCTTCGACAAGACGAGATCGACGCATTCATCGGAGCGCTCACGGACGGATCGCTCAGCGAAGGACAGGCCGCCGCGTTTGCGATGGCGGTCTATTTTCGCGGTCTGGATTGGCGCGAATGCGTCGACTTGACCCGCGCGATGATCCGCTCGGGGGAAACGCTGGATTGGTCCGAACTGGATCGGCCGGTTCTCGACAAACATTCGACCGGCGGGGTGGGAGACAAGGTCAGCCTCCCGCTTGCGGCCATCCTCGCGGCTTGCGGGGCCGCCGTGCCGATGATCTCCGGACGTGGCCTTGGCCACACCGGCGGCACCTTGGACAAACTCGATGCAGTCCCGGGGTACACCACCCAGCCCGATGCCAGCACGTTCCGCGACGTCGTGCGATCGGTTGGTTGCGCCATCATCGGACAGACCGATGAGCTGGCTCCCGCAGATCGGCGGCTCTACGCCATCCGCGACGTGACCGCGACGGTCGAGTCGACTCCGCTCATCGTCGCCTCGATCTTGTCCAAGAAGGTAGCCGCCGGTCTTCAAGGGTTGGTCATGGATGTCAAAGTTGGTTCCGGCGCATTCATGTCGACCTTGCCGGAGGCCCGATCGCTCGCGCAAGCGCTCGTCGACGTTTCCGCCGGCCTCGGGCTGCGGACCCGTGCGGTCATCACCGACATGAATCAAGTGCTCGGCCGCACAGCTGGGAATGCGCTCGAGGTTCAAGAGGCGGTGGACTACCTCGCGGGTCGGTCTCGCGAGCCGCGATTCCACACGGTCGTCGTGGCGCTCGCCCGCGAGGCGTTGCGGCTCGGCGGACTCGCGGAAGACGACGCAGCCGCCGAAACCTTGGTCCTGACCATGCTCGACGGTGGTCACGCGGCCGCGACGTTCGATCGCATGGTCGCAGCACTTGGAGGGCCGGGCGATTTCACGACCACGGCTCACCGCCATTTGCCTGCTGCCCCTTATCAACTCGCGGTGTATCCGGACGTTGAGGGAACGATCGCTCGCATCGACGTTCGTACGGTGGGTCTGTGCATCCTCAAGCTCGGGGGTGGCCGACGACGAGCCGAGGAACGGATCGATCCGGCCGTGGGGCTGTCGCAGATGGCCGGCTTGGGCGAATCGGTGGGGTCACAGCGACCGCTCGCCATCGTGCATGCACGCCGCGAAGCCGATGCCCGGTCCGTGGCCGAGCTCCTACGTTCGGCGTGTTCGCTCGGGGTGGCATCGACGACCCCGATCCTCTACCCGTCCGAGGATGCAAACAGCTCGCTCGGCTGGCAGAAGCGCGAGCTGCCCCGTCCGGCGGATCATCGCAGCCAGCCTTCGAAGGTTTGACGCACGGCTTGCGGCCCGTTCTCCGCGATGACATCGCCGTGCGCGATGATCAGACGATTGAACTGATGCTCGAGCAACACATCGATCGACCGACGCGCGGCTTTGTGATCGCGGTAGAGCCAGTGCAGGGGCCGGGCGAGGCCAATGCGACCGTGAATCCCCGTCGCCTTGAGATACAGACGTGTGGGCCAATGATCGCTGGTGGCGAAGTTTTCGGTGAGATCGGAGCTGATCACCGAGCGCGACGGTGGGTGAACGAAGACCGTTTCCTGGAGTCGACTTCCGTCGATGGTGTGAGGGATGAGCGTGCCCGACCAGGTCGAATGCGATGGCCCCGATTCGAAGTCGGCATCGATTCGCAGATCGGGCCGTTTGCGGCGGAGCCCCGCCGGAGCATGGACCAGGGCTCGCGGATAAGCTTCTGCCCAGTCACCCGCGTAGACGTGGTGGTAAAGACTTGGCGCAACGATGTGCGCGACCTCTCCGAGGGTATCGACGGCGGCGCGCAACGCTGGATCGAGCCGAATCGGAGAATGGATCCAGAGCGATCCGTCGGCGAAGCGAACGACCGTCATGCGAGTCCCCACTCGTAGACCCAAAAACGAATGAGGTGCGGCAACCACCCAGAGTCCCTCGTCGAGTTGTTCGAGCATGCGCGTGACATCCTTTCGGGGTCGTACGGCTCGATGTGGCCGGGTGGACCGACCCCGAGGATCTCAGGGTGGTGGGAACGTGGCCAGGGCGACGCGTGCCAAGCTCGGGTCCGATCCCGCCAAGTGGCCAATACGGGCCACTGTCGGATGGATCGCCGAAACGCGAGCGGGCCGCAAACCAGCACCGGTCGGGGCCTTTCACCGCCACATTCGACTCCGGAGAATGGACGTTTGGCCTGCGGCGGGTCACGGACGATCGAGGTTCGACCGAACATGGTTGCCGATGCGCGGCTCCACCGCTCGGCCTGACGAGACATCCGCACCCGTAGACCGCACGGTACCTGACGTGACGACATCTACGCTCGCCGCCAAACCGTCCGCTCCGGGTCTGACCTCACATCCGGGAAAGTCCTACGCGATCGTGAAGAAGCTGGGCCAGGGAGGGATGGCCGAAGTTCTCTTGGTGAGTCGAGCACTGCCCGGACAGCCCGCACAGCTGTTTGCCTTGAAGAGGATCCTACCCGAGCTATCCAGTCGCGCGGACTTCGTTCGCATGTTCGAACGCGAAGCCTCGATCGCAGCCCGCTGTGATCACCCCAACATTCCGCGAGTCTTCGAGTCGGTTCAACGCGACGACGAGCGATACCTCGTCATGGAGTACGTGCACGGCCGAAGCTTGCGAACGCTCGGCGAAGCGGCGGCGACCCGGGGTGGTCTCGGACTTGCGGCCGCGATCACGGTAGTTCGCGACGTCGCCCTCGCCCTCGCGCACCTCCACGCGTTGACCGACGAACGCGGCGAAGCCCTTGGACTCATCCACCGCGATGTCAGTCCCGGCAACGTGCTCGTGGGGCGAGACGGGAACGTGAAGCTGCTCGACTTCGGCATCGCGAAAGCGACCTTGGGTCTATGCCCGATCAACTCGGCGCCGATTGCCATTCGCGGCACCTTGTTCGGTGGTCCCATGAAAGGGAACGCTGGCTACATGTCGCCCGAACAATGTCAGTGCGAACCGCTCGACCGTCGTTCGGACATCTATAGCCTTGGCGCGCTCCTCTACGAGGTCACGGTCGGCCGCCGGCTGTTCCGCGTCGAGGAGGGCCTCGAGACCATTCGTGACATCGTATGGGGCAACATCGAGCGGCCGACCCAAGTCTCGCCTTCGTTCCCGCGGGCGCTCGAACGGATCCTCCTTCGAGCGTTGGCGCTTCGTCCCGATGACCGCTTCGCGACCGCACGAGAGTTTGCACGTGCCCTCGAACGCTTCGCGGCCAAACGACGGCTGTCCTTGTCACCCGACGTCGTGGCTGCGGAAGTGGCTCGCCTCGCCCCGGTGCGTCCGCTCGATCCACGCGTCGGAGTTCCGTGGACCGCCGAACGTCCCGTGGTCAGGCACCGCTGGGCGCCGCGGCTTCCCGCGATCGGTTGGCAAGATGCCGCAGCCCCGATCCTCGGCGCATCGTTGGCGACCCTGCTCATTTTGTTCGCAGGCACGCCAGGCACCGCACCGACTTCCGTTGCATCCAACGGATCGACCCCTGCCTTGGCTGACCGTCGTGCCGAATCTGGACACCCGCAAGACCGCATCGCCCGCAGCTATCCGGTGGTCGATCTCCCCGTGGATCCCCATCCTTCACACCGTTCGTCGTTGACCACGGGACGCACGGCTCGCGACCTGGCCAGCAAACCTCGCAAGTCCCGGTCGCGATCCCGCACCAAGTCTCCCGCTTCGGCCGAGAGCCCCGCTCGCAAGCCGTCGATGCCCACACGTGAGCGTGCGGCTCCGTCCAAGGGAAAGTTCTATCTCGACCGACCACCGACCGCGAGCCCTACGATCGAACCAGTTCCCGAGTTTTCCTTGCCTCGCGAACGCTCCGATCGAGCGCTCGCCTCACGTTCGCGGTTCACCACCTCCGACCCGGGTCGCCCGCATCGACGCTGGACCAACGCGATCGCGTATCGCTAGAGCTGACGCCAACCCGTCCCGCGATGTGAACCGGACCCGGTTCCGACCTCGAGAGTCAACCGCGCGCCCACTCGGCCGCTTGGCGGAAGCCCGTTTCCGGATCGTCGTTGCCGAACGAGTTCCACGGCCCTCCATCACGCCTTTGCCGATCCTCCCGCACCACCCCTCGCCGGTGGTCAACGACCCGCACGTGGGTGGTGAACCACCGCGTTCCGGTCCTTCACCACTGCCCCGGGAATGGTGAACCACCGGCATGCTGGAGGTTCACCACCACTCGCCGGTGGTCATCCACCCATCGCCGGTGGTCATCCACCCCATCACCCGTGGTCATCCACCCCTCGCCGGTGGTCATCCACACCATCACCGGTGGTCATCCACACCATCACTGGTGGTTATCCACCCCTCGCCGGTGGTCATCCACACCATCACCGGTGGTCATCCACACCATCACTGGTGGTCATCCACCCCTCGCCGGTGGTCATCCACACCATCACCAGTGGTCATCCACCCCTCGCCGGTGGTCAAGCTCGATGCGTAGGCCGATACTCGTTGGTCGCTGCGCTCAGTCCCGCTGCGATCGAGCACACGAATCCGTGACGGCCCCGGTTCGATGAGGAGCCGCACACGGCGATTCTTGCTATGGTCGCCGCCGTGAATCCCATCCTCTCCGTTTCGGACCTTGACAAGATCTATTCCGGCGGATTCCAAGCGTTGAAGAACATCAATCTGACGATTGCGCCCGGAGAGATCTTCGCTCTCCTCGGCCCCAACGGCGCTGGAAAAACGACACTCATCAGCATCATTTGCGGGATTACGAATGCTTCCAGCGGACGAATCACCGTCGCGGGTTACGACTCGGTCAAGGACTCCCGGGCGACGCGATCGTTGATTGGGCTCGTTCCGCAGGAACTCACCACGGATGCGTTCGAGACCGTTTGGGACACTGTACGCTTTAGTCGCGGCTTGTTTGGCAAGCCCAACGATCCAGCCTACATCGAGAAAATCCTCAAGGATTTGTCGCTCTGGGACAAGCGCAAGAGCAAGATGATGACGCTGTCGGGGGGAATGAAGCGACGCGTCATGATCGCGAAGGCCTTGTCCCACGAACCGACCGTATTGTTTCTCGACGAGCCGACGGCAGGCGTCGACGTCGAGCTCCGGCGCAACATGTGGCAGCAGGTCCACGCCCTTCGAGCCGCAGGCGTGACGATCATTCTGACCACGCACTACATCGATGAAGCCGAAGAAATGGCCGATCGCATCGGCGTCATCAATCACGGAGAGATCATCCTCGTCGAGGACAAGTCCACGCTCATGAAGAAGCTTGGTACAAAAGAGCTGATCCTCGACCTACGGGCGCCCCTCACCACGATCCCGAACGGACTGACCGACTATGCATTGCGGACGGCAAGCGATGGCGCCCAACTCATTTACAGCTACGACTCGACCCGAGAAGACAACGGAATTTCCGAGTTATTGAACAAACTCCAAGCCATGAACATCACCTACAAGGACCTCAATACGAAGCAGAGCTCGCTCGAAGACATCTTCGTCCAGCTCCTGAGGACGGCATGAATCATCGCGCGGTACTGGCCATCTATCGTTTCGAGATGGCGCGAATGTGGCGTACGCTCGGTCAGAGCATCGCCTCGCCGGTCATTTCGACGGCACTCTATTTCGTCGTGTTCGGCTCGGCGATCGGCTCACGGATCACGGAAATGGACGGAATCCCGTATGGAGCGTTCATCGTGCCGGGGCTCATCATGCTCTCGGTCCTGACCCAGAGCATTGCCAACGCGTCGTTCGGCATCTTTTTTCCCAAGTTTACGGGCACGATCTACGAGATTCTTTCCGCTCCCGTATCCGGCATCGAAATCATCCTCGGCTACGTCGGAGCTGCGTCGACCAAGTCGCTCATCCTCGGGCTCTTGATCCTGCTGACCTCGACGGCATTCGTTCCGCTCGAGGTCCGCCACCCCTTGATGATGTTGCTGTTTCTCGTCTTGACCTCGGTCACGTTCTGCCTGTTCGGATTCATCATCGGAATCTGGGCAGATGGATTCGAGAAACTGCAGATCATTCCTGCCCTGGTCATCACGCCGCTGACGTTTTTGGGCGGAAGCTTCTATTCCATCAAGATGCTCCCACCGATCTGGCAAACGATCTCGATGCTCAATCCCGTCGTCTACCTGATCAGCGGGTTCCGTTGGAGCTTCTACGAATCCTCCGACGTCAGCCTGCGGCTCAGCCTCGTCATGATCCTGTTCTTCCTCGCGACTTGCACCGCCCTCGTCGGCTGGATGTTTCGGACCGGCTACCGCCTCAAGCACTAGTGCACCGCCGTCGAGGTGGATCAAGGAGAACGTCGTCAGTGCGGGCCTTGCCTCCAGACCTGCGGACATCACGCCGAATCCAGGATGTAGACGTTCTTCCCCCGAATGGTCGTGTTTCGGGGTTTCGGCTCAAACCGACGTTCGGGTAGCTAATTACGCGGAGAGTCGCTAGAGTTCTGGATCACCGAAGGCAACTCTCGGATGAACGCCTCTTCGCGCACCTTTGGCCTCGGCCTGCTCGCGGCGCTGGCATTCGGGACGGCTTGCCGGCTCGACTACGTCGTCGGCACGCAGGACGAGGACACGGTGCTCGGTGCAGACGCCGAGACCGACGGTGGCGGAACCGTTTCCCCGGGTTCAACGAGCTTCGTGGGAGACGGTTCGACGGCGGACGGCATCGTCGTCGCCACGGAGTCGGGAGAGTCCTCCACCGGCATCCCCATCCTCGACGACGACAGCGGTCCGTTGCCCGAATGCCAGGCTCCCCAGGGTCGCAGCGTTTGCGACGACGACGATCCTTTCCGAGTGCTCGGCCTCAATTGTTCGGGATCGACGGAAGACGCCATTCCCATCGCGAATCCCCAGTTCGCCTCCACCGAAAACGCCGCGTGGCGAGTCGCGCGCGAATACGGCAATCTCGAGTTCGTCGCGATCCACGGCAATCGTTTGCTCATCATGAGCACCGGAACCATCCCCGATGCCGACACGTCCGACCGGATCGAGCTCCCGCTCGGTCAGACCGACGCGGTGTCGGGCGACAATGCCAACCCCGACGCCCAGTTGCTCCCCGCCCCCGTTCGCGCAGAATCGGGCGCCCCCGAGACCCCCTTCGTCGATTGCGATGGGCTCGGGGATTGCTCTCAAACGTTGACCACGGCGTTCGTCCAAGCGAACGATCTCATCTATTTCAGATTCGAAGTCACAGTGCCCGATGGGACCTTCGGGTATCAAGTCGACCTGGCGTGGTTTTCATCGGAGTTTCCCGCCCGGGTCGATCAGGGGAACAACGACCTCTTCGTCTGGTGGCAATCGAGTCAAGCCTTCACCGGTAATATCGCGACGCTCGACGGTGCCCCGATGTCGGCAACCGGGTTGCGGCCGTTCATCGTCGAGCCGAACAATCCATATACGGCGACCGGCAACTCACCGAAGCTGCAAGACACGGGCTTCGAGGGAGTGGTCAATGCATCGTGCTCGTTTCCGTGGGGAACCTTCAACAACTGTCCTTCGGGCGCGACCACGGGTTGGATGACGCTCGAAGGACGGACACAGCCTGGCGAAAATCTGGTGATCCTCGCCGCGCTGTTCGATCAAGGCGATCGGGAGCTCGACACGACCGTGCTGATGGACAATTGGCGCTGGAAGTGTGCAGGCTGTCAGCTCGGTACGAACTGCGGGCTTCGACCGATCGCACGCTAGTCCGGACGCACTCATTCGACGAATGGGTCGGAAACGCCCTCCGCTTGCCTAGGCCGATCGGGTCACGTCCCAGATTCGGCGTAGAGCCACGGACCGAGTCGCATTAGGAGGTACGCGTGAAGTCCCAAGCGACGCGACGCACGTGGTTTGCGCTCATCACGATGGCCGTAGCCTTGTGTGGCTGCAAAGAAAGCGACCCAGAAGACCCCACCGACATCATCGCGCAGCTCCTCGTCGGACCCGCTGGGGACACACTCGAAACCCCGACGTTTTCGCTGCGGATCCCCTCGGCCGCCTTGACCGCGGACACGGAGTTGGTGGTCCGGCGCTCCGATATGGAGCTTTCGGCGCTCGATTTTCATCAACTCGATCAGAGTTTCGCGATCGAGCCCGCGGGGCTCGTCCTCCGGCAACCGGCCGAGCTCACGTTTCTCGAGCACCCGAGCGAGAGCCCGGCGGTGCTGTTCACCCAAGACGGGGTCCGGGTCGGCGCCCTGGGTGAAGCGGCCTATCTCAACGAGCTTGGACCGGTGGCCGCCGCCGAGGCAGGGAATCCGCTGGTGCGCGTCGCAGAACCAAACCTCGGCACCGGGCCGGCGGGTCCCGGTGAGCTGCATCGGGACGTCGCTCACCTCCGGCTCGCGTTCCGCGAGCCCGCCATGGTACCGCGCGTCAACCTGTCCATGACCATCTACGATTCGAGCCTCGCCTATACGCGCCCACTCAACGGGACGTCCGAAGGCGATTGCGGGTTCGAACTCGAGAACGTGGCGGGCGGATCGCTCACCGCCGGTTGTGCCGAAGGGCCGGTGACCGCGAGCGTGCGGGTCACGAGCGACGTCCTGGACTTCGACGTCGTGCCGTTTCTCGCCGGCAAATTGGCGACGCCCGTGGTGGTCGGGGTCGTGGCCGGGAACGAAACTCTTTCCTATCACCTCGGGTTCTTCGCCTTCGCGACGAGCGCTTGTTTCCAGGAGACATGCTCGGGCCGTGGCACGTGCATTCCCGAGGGCGAAGGCGGTGCCTGTATGTGTGACGAAGGCTATGCCGCATTGTCGGACCCATTTGCCTGCGAGTGCGTCCCGCAATGCGAAGGTCGAGCCTGCGGCGGAGACAACTGTGGTGGGAGTTGCGGAGACTGCGGCGGTGGTCTCGGCTGTCAAGACGGCGTCTGCATCTAGCCTTCGAAGGGCCATCGTACACGCGTTCGAATGATCGGTTGAGAGCTCGTACCGCAGTTACGGACCATCTTCGTGTCCGAGACCTCGAACGGCCCAAGTACGACCTTTGGACCACGCCGATTTGGGGGATCCACACCTCACCGTTTCCGGACGAGAAGAGCACCCTATCGATGCCCCTCATCGTATGGGGATGAACGACGACGAAGTCGGCACAATTGCAATGGGGCTCCGAACCCCCAGATTCAGCTGAGTCGCTGGGGTCTGTGACCGCCCGATCGGCCATATCGACCGTCTCGCGAATCGCCCTCGAGCCCATCCTTACATCGGCCTACGTTGCGAAGGTAGGGTCCATACCACTACGTTGAATACGTGGGAAGGGCCCGGATCGTCGACCGAGAACCGCCAAAGCGGTGGCGTGCGTCGACGACGAGGGGGGGGAAGAAATAGCGATGAAGCGAACACAGACCTATAAGCTGGACTTATCTCCACGCAGGGCGGTAGGTCCCCTTGCCGCGCTCGCCCTGCTGGGCGGGTGCACCAAGGAAGACGAACAGCCGACCGAAGTGGAAGCTTGTCAGACGGACGCCGAGTTCTTCCAGGAACGCGTTTATAGCCCCATTCTTGCGGTGGACTGCGTCAACTGTCACAACGAGCAAGGCGAAGCCAAAGACACCAGCTTCATCCTCCGTGGCTCCGAGTGGGGCCCAAACTACATCGAGCAGAATCTCGAGATGTTCACGCAGCTCGCCAAGCTCGAGTTCGAGGGCACGCCGTGGATCTTGCTCAAACCGAGCATGGGCAATGAGGCGATCCCGCATGGCGGCGGTCTCCGGTTTGCCGCCGACAGCGAGCAATACCAAACGTTCCAAGAGATGGTGCAGCGCATCGACGCGCCGACCGAATGCAACGACACTGCCGAGGGTGAGGACTTTTTCGCGGGTGTCGAACTCTTGGACGAGGTCGCGACACTCCGCAAAGCGACGTTGTCGCTGGTCGGGCGCCTGCCGACGCTCGACGAGGAACAAACCGTGCGCGATGAGGGCTTCGCCGGTCTGGATGCCGTGCTCGACCGCGTGATGGAAGACGGTGCCTTCTACGACCGGTTGAAAGAGATCTACAACGACCATTTCCTGACCGATCGCTACTACGACGGCACGAACGCGATCGACCTATTGGATGGCGAAGACTATCCAACCCGTTATTGGTTCGACGAACTCGGCGAGAACGATCCAGTTCGCGGCGAAGCCCGCGAGTTCGCCAATCGGGCGGTTGCCCGCGAGCCTCTCGAACTGGTCGCCCATGTGGTCCGCGGCAACCTGCCCTACACCGAGGTGCTGACCGCGGACTATACGATGGTCAATTGGTACTCGGCACAAACATTCGGTGTTTCCTTCGATGGCGAAGCCGACTACGAGACCTTCCAGCCCGCGAAGATCCCGGGGATCCCACACGCCGGTGTGTTGACCTCGACGGTTTGGCTCAACCGATTCCCCACGACGGACACGAACCGCAATCGTCATCGCTCACGGATGGTCTACGAGTTCTTCCTCGCGACGGACGTGCAAGCGTTGGGCAGCCGGCCCGTCGATGCTTCGGCGATCACGGGCGTCAACCCGACCCGCAACGACCCGAACTGCACGATCTGTCATGAGGTCGTCGATCCCATGGCCGGCGCATTCCAAAACTGGGACCCGATGGGCCGGTATCGTCCACCGGAGATGGGCTGGTACGCAGAAATGGTGCCGACTGGATTCGGTGACGTCGAAATGCCCAATGACAATGCTCGGGCGGCGTTGCAATGGATGGTGCGTGAACTCGTCCGCGACCGACGATTCGCGCTTTCGGCCATCCACATCATGTTCAAGGGGCTGTCGGGACAAAGCCCGCTCAAAGAGCCGGACGATCCCCAAGCCGCGGGATACCTCGAAGCGATTCAAGCGGTCCGTGAACAACAACAGGTGTTCGACGGCATTGCCGAGGTCTTTGCCGAAAGCAACTACAACCTGAAGAGCGTCGTCAAAGAGATCGTCAAGTCGTCCTATTATCGGGCGGCCAACGCGACCGAGACTCTGGACGAAAACCGCTCCGCCGAACTCGCCGAAGTCGGCACGGGGCGGTTGCTTCCCCCCGAGCAGCTCGATCGCAAGGTTCGTGCGGCGACCGGCTACCCGTGGCAGGCGAATCGAGATTCGGTCCCATACCTCCTCGATACCAACCAATATCGAATCTTCTACGGCGGCATCGACTCGGACACCGTGGCCCAGCGGATCACCGAGCCGAACGGTGTCATGGCCAACATCGCTCGACGCATGGCCAATGAGGTCGCGTGTTTGGCAGTACCGCAGGACTTCGCCAAGGACGCGTCCGATCGCGTGATGTTCCCATTGGTCGACACGACCTACCAACCCGAGGACGACAACGGGTTCGAAGTCCCGGGATCGGCCGCGGCGATTCGTGGCAACATTCAGTACCTCCAGCAGCGACTCTGGGGCGAGTATGCCGACACCAACGATCCCGAGACCAATCGTATCTTCGAGCTTTTCATCGGAGTCTGGGAGGATGGAAAACAAGGCATGGAACGGCCCGCCGAGGAAGGTGGCTATTCGACCGATCTTTCGTGGTCGTGTCAGGCGACCGCAGACTTCTTCACCGGCGAGCCACACCCGCCGACCCGCCAGGTCACGGCCGACCCGAACTATACGGTTCGCGCCTGGATGGCCGTCATCACCTACATGCTTTCGGATTATCGATTCCTGCACGAGTAAGCGAGAGGAGGAACCAAGACCATGGATCGTCGAAATTTCATCAGAATGGCTTCTGCGGCGGGACTCTCCGTCGTTGCCCCCTCCTCGTTTGGTGGCCGCGACCTGAGCTTCGGTCGTCGGAACGACACCGCGACGGCCGGGAACAAGCTGTTCCTGTGCTTCAATGCATCGGGCGGCTGGGATCCCACCCATTTGTGCGATGCCAAAACGAAAACCGGGCCGAACGACCCCAACCCGATGACCAACTTGCTTCCCGAAGAGGTGGAGACATCGAATGGCATCACCTATCCGGCGGCGTTCAATCCCGACCTTTACGGCGCCGGAGCGGGAGCCTTCATCCCCGAGTTTTTCCGGAAACATAGCGGTCGTCTCCGGATCATCAATGGGATCGACATGCAAACCAACGGTCACGATACGGGCAGCCGTCACACGTGGAGTGGGCGGCTGACCGAGGGCGCGCCTACGCTCGCGGCCTACATGGCCGCGACCTACGATCCCACGCTACCGATGGCCTTCCTCTCGTTCGGAGGGTTTGCGGAAACGGCGGGGATCGCCGCTCAGACTCGGGCCGGTAACCTCGGCGCCCTGTTGCGGGTCGCATACCCCACGCGCGTCGATCCCGAAGACGAAACCAACACCTATCACTCCGATCGCGCGATCGAACTCATCGAGGAAGCCCAGTGGCATCGGGATATGGCATTGCTCGAAGGCCAACGGCTGCCGCGAATCCGTCACTCGATGAACACGCTCTACACTGCGCGATCGGGATCGAACGAGCTGCGCTTGTTACAGGAATACCTGCCCAGCAACGACCAGTTGCCGGATAGCGATTTCTTCCGCTCGATCCAACTCGCCCTCGCTGCGTATCAAGCCGGGATCACCATCGCGGCCAACCTCAACATCGGAGGATTCGACACCCACGGCAACCACGACCAGTCCCAGATCCCGCGCCTCGATGAGCTCGTCCGGGGGATCGACTACGCCTGGGAAGAAGCCACGCGACGAGAGGTCGTCAACGACATCGTGATCGTGGTCGGCTCGGACTTCGGTCGCACCCCGGGCTACAACGATGGCAACGGCAAGGACCACTGGTCGGTGAGCAGCATGATGCTGATGGGCAACGGGATCGAGCCCGGGGTCGTGGGCGAGACGAACGAGGGGCACGAAGCGTTTGGGATCACCCCCAACCTCGGGATCGACCGCAGCAGCGAGCCAGCGCTGCGGCTCGAGCCGGGGCATGTCCATCAGGCGCTTCGCAACAAGTTCGCCATGGGCGACGGCAACCCGCTCGCTCCGCTCTTTCCGATCAACTTGGAACCGTTGTCGGTCCTCGGATAGTCGGTCCTCGGATAGTCGGTCCTCGGATAGTCGGTCCTCGGATAGTCGGTCCCTGGTCGCAGCGAGGGCGTTCGCAACGGGCCCCTCGCGACCGCGACCGAGCTGGATGAGGTCGAGCTTGGTATCCTCGAGCGACGCCGCCGAGGGACGCCGAGACTCGTGACCTCACTCCTGTTTGCGCTCGCTTTCGCCATCCTCGGCTTTGCGCTCTTCGTGATGCTGGCGTGGGCCGGGTGGGGGATCGTGCACATGCTGCGAACGAGTCAACGCAACCAACGGTATCTCGACGCCGCGCGCGACGACGAACCGTTGAGGGTCGATCACCTGAGCCCAGGGCTACGCCATCTCGCGGAAGGCACCCGTCTCCTCCGCATTGCCCTCGAGTCGCCGATTCAAGATGTCCTCGCGCTCGGGCGCGGGGAGTTTCACGAAATTGCCGCTCAGGATCTCGATGCCTTCGACAACATGCTCATGGATCTGAGCCGTCAGCTCACGGACTGGGTCCACGCCGTCGACACCCTCGCCGATTCCGACCGAGCCACCCTCGCCGACATCGGCGTGGGAGCCGGCCTGGTCCGACGTGCGTTGCTCGAATCGGGCGGCGCCTTCGAGCGCAAACACCTGCGCGATCACAACTCGGTGCCCATGCACCGTCGACTCCGACAGATCGCGGATGAGCTCCTCCGGATCGAGAGTTCCCTGCAGGTCGTCTCTCCGGGCCCCTATCGGTGACTCGCGCCAAACCACGACGCCAAGCCACGACGCCAAGCCACGGCGTCGAGCCACGGCGTCGAGCCACTAGGTGCAACCATCCATTTCCTTCCCACCGCGGGTGGCCTCGCCGGTATTCTCCGACCATGAATCGGTCCCTCCGGCGCGTGCCGGCTCTGGTGCTCGCGATCTCCTTGTTCTCGCCCGCGATGAGGGCCGAAGCCATGCAACGGCGCGTCGTCGACCAGCCCGAAGCGGCACCGAGTGCCGACGACCCCAAGATTGTCGCGGCGAAATCTCTCTATCAGCAGGGACAAGCCAAGTACGAGACGATGGACTACGTCGGAGCGATCGATCTCTGGACCCAGGCGTACGCTTCGCTGGACGCAAGCCCAGAACACCGCCCCATCCGCAACACCCTCGTCTACAACATCGCGACGGCTCAGGAACAAGCCTTCGAGCTCGATCACCAGATCGCCCACCTGCGACAGGCCCGGGGATTGCTGGAGCGTTACAAGGCCGAATACGTGGCCATGTACGAACCCTCCGCCACGGTGACCACCCAATTGCAGGAGGTCGAAGCTCGAATCGCTACGCTCGATCAGAAGATCGCAGCGGCGGAACAAGATCCGAGGACGGTGACGACCGCCACCCCCGAAGGAACGTCATCTCCGGCCGTCACAGCCCCACCGGGCCCGCCAACCCCCAAGCAAATCGCCCGCGATGTCCAAGTTCGTTCCCGAGACCTGCTCCATCATGATCCCAATCTGAGCCCGCGATATCGATCCGCGCGGGCTTTGACCACGAGTGGCTACGTCCTGATCGGAGTGGGCGCCTTCATGACGGTGATCGGGATCCCCGGCGCGGTGCTCAACTCGGACGGTTACGCTCCCCAGCGAACGGCCTTCAGCGTCGTGGCAGGTGTGGGCATCTCGGCCCTCATCACGAGCGCGGTCTTGCTCGCGATCGGTATTCCTCGTAAGCGAGCGGTGGTTCAGGACGCTCGAAACCAAGCGCGAGCCAACCTCGGACTCCCGCCGGAGTGACGCTCCACCTCGACGATCCGGCGCGGTCTTCGAATGCGCCCTCCGCAAGCATCGTTTCCTCGGAGGAACAACGTGTTCGTCGACTCCTCGCTCGGTTGAATCGCTTCGATCATCTACTCTCACGAGGAGACTCGTCATGTCCGCCGCGATCTTTGCCCATCATCACCATGTCACGCTCTGCGTCGATACGGCCCCCGCGGATCACGCTTTCCATACCCGCGTCCTAGGGCTACGCAATATCAAGCGTACGCTCCTCTACGATGGGCATACGCCGATCTATCACCTGTACTACGGCAATCACGACGGGGACGAATCGACGCTGCTCACCACGTTTGCCGTGGGTCATTGCGCCAAACCGGCTCGACGCGGGACGGGACAGTTTTCGTCGGTCGATCTCTCGGTACCCGTCACCTCGATCGACTGGTGGGAATCGCATCTCCAGGACCACGGCGTCGCTCTCGAGCGGACGGATCGGTTCGGCGAGCCGCGATTGAAATTCATGAATCCTGGAGGTGTCGAGTATCAGCTCACTGGCGTCGCCGAGGATGCCCGACCTCCCAAGGTTTCGTCGCCAACGGTGCCTTCGGACCATGCGATCCGTGGTGTCCACGCGATCACCGCGAGCGTCCGCGACCTCGAACTCCAACAGGAATTCATGGAGGTGGGTTGGGGAGCGCGCGAGGTCGCGCGTGACCGTCAGTTCGTTCGCTACGAAGTTGGCGAAGGTCAGAGCGGTGCCCTCATCGACCTGGTCGTCGAACCCGACGTCAAGCAAGGGTCATGGACGTTCGCCCCTGGATCCATTCATCACTGCGCATTCAAAGTCGCGGACATGGCGGCGCAAGGCGCCGTGAAGGCCCGCCTCGAAGGCATGGGATTCACCGACGTATCGGATGTCAAAGACCGCGGGTATTTCCATTCGATCTATGTGCGCTCGCCTTGCGGAGCGCTATTCGAGGCGACGGTCTCGAAACCCGAAGGGTTCCTCATCGACGAACCGCGCGAGGCCCTCGGCACCGGCATCATGATCGCCCCACAGTTCGCGGCAGAGCGTGAATCGATCCTCGCGCGACTCGACGCTTTGCCGCCACCTGTCTAAAAGCGAGAGACCCCAGCCGGCTTCAAAACTGGAGGGTGATACCACCCGCACCGGCTCGCCAAATCGGCGCGCGATCTGCCCGCGCTCGGGTGTCGGACCGGTTCTTTTTGGGGTGGGTTTGCGCGCGTCGACTCGCGACGCCAAATCCAACCGCGGTTGCGACGGCAACCACCCCGACAGCGATCAAACCATCGGTCACGATGCCAAGGGTTCGCGCTCGATTCGAAAGGTCGTCGAGCTCGTCGCGAGTCGTTTCCCCGGTCTGTTCCTGCTCGAGGTCGTCTCTGGCGCCAAGTGCCAAAACGCCGGTGACCACGGCACCCACGCCCGCCGCTCCGGCAACACCCAAGGAGATCCACGTTCCCAATCGCAAGCGTTTGACCCGCTCGTTTTGCTCTGCAGAGGTCGTCCCTCGGACGGGCTGAACCTGTTGGCGGTCGGGTTGAACGAGGGACGTCGTCGCTGCGGCTTCACGAGGCTCGAGCCGCAACAAGACGCGTGAAACCTCGGCCCCTGCAACCGAGACCTCCTCGCGAGCGTTCACGTAGCCCTCGGCCGAGGCTTCGACCGTCCGTGTTCCGATGTTGGCCGGAACTTCGACCGGGCTCGGCCCAACTTCCTTGCCGTCGACCACGACGATCATCCCCGGAGGTTCGGTCTCGACCGCGATCACGCCGACCCAGTCTGCGAGCTTCGCGAGTTCGGCTTCGACCTTCTCGCGGCGACGGTCGTTGACCTCCGAGCCTCCTTCTTCGAGATATCTCCGAAACGAGGTCTGAGCGGACGCGTAGTCGTTCAGTTCCATCTCGGCGACCGCGATGTTGTAGAACAGTCGATAGTTTGGCGCGCGTTCGTACGCGATGTTGAATTCGAAGAGCGCCGCCTCGAAATTGGCATCCTCGAATAGCTCCACTCCACGACGGAAGTGGTCCCGAGCGTCGCGAACGGCGACATCCTCGGTCTCCTCCTCGAGCGGCGGTGCGCTCGGGGAAGTCGCGGGTGGAGGAGAACCGAGGCCAACGACGGCCGCAAACGCAAAATTCATTCGGCGAACTTGGTTCATGTGCAATCACCTACTCTGCCCAAGGGTCCCCGGCGTCGATGTCCGTCGACGCTCGTCGAGCTTGTCGCTTGCGTACCTTGAGATCGTCACCGGGGCGCGGAGGCTCGCGGTCGACCGCAGTCCCGACCGATTCGGGCTCCGACGACGGCACTGCGACCGCGACTTGTCGTTCGACGTTGCGACGAGGGGCCGAACGGCGAGCGGTCCGACGTGCGGCCTCCTCTACCCGCGGAAGACTCTCGAGCGCAATCTCGAGGCGACGGTTTTCACTCCACGTGATTTCGGTTTCCCACGGAAGGTAGCCGGTCGCCGACGCAGAAAGCGTATGCGTCGAATTGTCACGCTCCCGTACGAGTTCCGCAGGATTGGCCGAAAGCGCGTAACCATCGAGAAAGAGCTTGGCATCGGCCGGATGCACGCTCAGTAGGACGGTCGCGTGCTCGATCGCGGGGGGTGCCTCGATCGGGCCTTCGCGTGGGGTTGGATTCGAACTTGCCGTTTGGCGCAGTACGACGGTTGCAGGAACGACCGACGGAGCCTGAGACTCCGAAGATTGTGCGAGCGTCGGCTGGTTCGTTCGATTGGTCCACACCATCAACACGGTCGCCACCAACAAGACCACCGCGCCGCCCGCGAACAACGCAACCCCAACCCAGGCCCAACGACTGCGCGCGAGTTCCTCGGCCACGGTCCCACCCGGTGGACGATTCGTTCGTACCGTGGACTGACTCGCGCTCGTAAACGTGGGAACGAAGGTCGGAACAATCCCCTCCTCTTCGGGGCCTTCCGCTTCCACGGTCGCGAGGCGCTGCCGGATCGCGTCGAGCCGACGTTCCCGCATGAAGCCGAATACGTCATCGGCAAGGGTGACCAAGGCTTCGGTCCCCACCGACTGACCTCGCTTCGCCAAATAGACGTCGAGCGCCCGCTTGAGTTCGAGCGCCGTCGCATAGCGAGCCGATGGCTTCGGAGCGATCGCCCGTCGGCAGATCTCGATCAACTCTGCATCGATTTCGGAATCGGCGCCCCCGTCGAAATCGGGTAGTTCGCCCGTCGTCAAACAGCGAAGAATCTGCAGTTGATTGAAGTCGTGCCAGAGCCGACGACCCCGTGCCATCTCCCAGATCACGAGCCCGGCCGCGAACACGTCCAGACGACGATCGACCGTACAGGTGACGTCGAGCGCCTCGGGTGCCATGTACTGGACCGTGCCCTTCACGAGCGCGCTCGCCGTGGCTTCCTCCGAAGCCAAGACTTTGGCGACGCCGAAATCGAGCACCTTCACCTGCCCGTCGAACGTAATGAAGATGTTCCCCGGCTTGATGTCCCGATGAATGAGCGACAGATGGGTGCCATCATAGTCACGAAACTCGTGAACGTAGTGCAACCCGGTGAGAGCCTGGGACACCGCGGCGATCAAAGGAAGGCGCTGCCCGAACGGTAGGTGGCTCGTGCGCTTGAGAAACGCACTCAGAGAGGCCCCCTCGAGATACTCCATGACGATGCAGTACCGGCCCTCTTGCTCCCCCACGGTGTACGTATGAACAACGTTTGGGTGGCTCAATCGAGCCGCCAGGCGAGCCTCCTTGACGAACATCTCCACGAACCGCTCGTCGTCGCAGAAGTTGTCGTGGAGGACCTTGAGGACGACGAGTTTGCGAAAATCCTGAACGGCTCCGCCCGCGACGGCGAGATAGACCTCGGCCATTCCGCCTTGCCCGAGTTTGGCAAGGATCCGATACCCCCCAAAACGCGCCGGTTTGGACAAGGTGAACGAAAGCGACGACCCACTACCCGTGAGCGTCGGATTCGTCCGATCGGATCGAGCAGACGCCATCTGAGACGGCACACCGTCAGCTCCGTGGTCCATGGGCCGGGAGCCTACCACTCGAGTCTCTGCAGACGGGGTGATTTCACCGAGGCGCGTCGTGACACTTCACGACCACGCCACCCACTGGTAAGTCGCCGTTCCGTATCACGCATTCGTCGATTTCGTTACACGACGTTTCGTCTTCGTGAGCGATTGCGCGGTTCCGTGTCGGCCGAGTGCCGAACATTCGAGGATCGAGTGCTACGGCGACGTCACTTTTCGATGGCTCGCCGATCACCCGTCGACTTGGACTTGGCCACGAGATCGCACCGCCGACATGATCGCCTGAACGATCCGAACGTCGCGTAGCCCCTCTTGTCCGGACACCATCAGCGGCGCTCGACTCGACAGGGCCAACGCGTCGTCATCCATTTGCCGCGCCTGCTGGTTGACGATCGGCTGTTCCAGTCGATCACCGCGGCTCGTCGTCCCCCGCACACCATGATAGGATTGCATCGGCGTGAGTTCGTACCAGCCCTCCGCACAATCGACGCGAAGACGATTGATGTCCTCGCCGACGCTGGTTCGCCCATAACCTATCATCCCCGAAGGAAATACGAGCTCGTATTCAGTCGTTTCATCCACTTCGGTGAAGATCGCGGGGTTCTTGGTAGATTGACGTGCGTTCCTGACCAGGGTTGGTTCCGCGCCCGTGGCATAGCGAAGCGCATTGATCGTGTAGACACCCATATCATAGAGGGCTCCGCCGCCCATATTCCGTTGGAATCGCCACCCCGTACCGCCACGACCTGGGTAACCAGCCAAGGCTTCGACCCGTTGGATCGGCCCGAACGGACGCGACTTCGCATATTGAATCACGGTGCGCGTGTTCGGTTCGTGCTGCATGCGATATCCGATCGAGAGCTTGACGCCATGATCGCGGCATGCGGCGATCATGCGCTCGCACTCGTCGACATTCATCGCCATCGGTTTCTCACACCAAACGTGTTTCCCCGTCGCGGCGGCCATCATCGCGAACTTCGCGTGCAACCCGGTCGGAACGACGACGTAGATCACGTGCACCGCATCGTCGTCTGCGATGCGGTGCATGGTGTCGTAATCATAAACGTGACGATCTTCGATGCCGTAACGCTCTTGCCAGATCGGCACTTTGGTCGGTGTCCCCGTCACGATCGCCGCCAGGTGGCAATGCTGTGTGAGCTGGAGCGCGGGTGCGAGCTGCCCCGTGCTATACGACCCGAGGCCGACGAGCGCGACCCCGAGACCTGGTCGAGTCGAAGCTCGTTGCGTGCGCTCGCGGGTTGGCTTGAAACCAGCCCATGCTGGCGTTGCGGCCAAAGCCATGCCGCCGAGGGCGGCGTCGATCATGAATGTCCTACGTCGTATCGACATGGCAGCGCCGAGCTTGCCACACGACCTCGTCGTGAAGCGGCGCGCTCAGATCCTAGGACATCGAGCGGTGCGCGAGTTCGAGCCGGTAGGCGAGCGTTTCGGGTGTGCGGAGGCAGCTTTGCTGCCGCAGCGAGGGGCCTTTGCGAAAGGCCCCTCGAAGGCTAGCCTCGGGTGCGTCGTCGACGACGGAACCCGAACAGACCCTTCTTGCGATCGAGCACGGCCTCCCCGCGAGCCTTCGCCATCGCACGGAGCGTATCGTCCTCTTCATCGGTCAGCTCTTCGGGGATGACGACTTCGATGTGAACGTGCTGATCTCCGCGTCCTCGTCCGGTGAGGACCGGAATGCCCATGCCCTTGAGTCGGATCGTTTCACCCGGTTGGGTCGCGGGCTCGATCTCGATCTGCTGCGAGCCTTCGAGCGTCTCGACATCGACCATGCAACCGAGCGCGGCTTGCAGCATCGACACGCGCACCTTGCTGTGGATATCGAACTCTTCGCGAACGAATCGCGGGTGCGGTTCGACGCGAATGACGACATACAAGTTACCGGGTGGTCCGCCTCGCTCCCCTGGATGCCCGCGACCTTGGATGCGTAAGGTTTGACCGTCATCCACTCCCGCGGGAACGTTGATGCTCAGTGTGGTCTCGCGTTCGACGACGCCCGTTCCACTGCACGATCGACAGGGGTTTTCGATGACCTTGCCTTCGCCGCGACACATCGGGCAAACGGTCTGCAAGGTGAAATAGCCCTGACGATAGACGACTTGGCCCGTGCCCCCGCACTGCGTGCAACCCGTAGCCGTCGTGCCGCCTTCCGTACCCGTCCCACCACAGTCGTCACAACGTTCGCGCCGCGGAACCTTGAGTTCCCGCTCGCCACCCGTGAAGACATCGACGAGATTGAGTTTGAGCTCGACCTTCATGTCCGCGCCGCGACGTGCACCTCCACTGCGACGAGCACCCGACCCAAAGCCGCCGAAGAAATCGCCGAAGATGTCGCCAAAGTGACTGAAGATCTCGTCGGCGCCCGAGAACCCCGAGAACCCCGCTCGCGATGGGCCCTCATGACCGTAACGATCGTAGAGCTGACGCTTTTGGTCGTCGTTGAGGACCTCGAACGCCTCGGCAGCTTCTTTGAAACTTTCCTCCGCCTCGGCGTCGCCTGGATTCCGGTCCGGGTGAAACTTCATCGCGAGCTTTCGGTAGGCTCGCTTGATGTCGCTCAGAGGGGCGTCCCGAGGGACTCCTAGAACCTGATAATAGTCGCGCTTGGCGGGCACCGCGCGACGAAGCTAAGCACCCGCCTCGCCCCTGTCAACGGGGGCGCGAACATAACCTGCGCGGTTCGAGAGGAGGGGAGTCGACCTTGTGTTAGGGTTCGCACATTACTCGAACCATTCTATGCCGTGCCATCCCTTGCGTCGTACCTTTGTTGCCGCTTTGTTCTTGACCCTGTCCGCTTGCGCAGACGATGAAACGACCACCCTGTTCAACGAGGCTGGGACGTGGGAACTCGTGAGTTATCAGCTGGACGCTGAGTCTTCCCTCCGGGACATCGACGACCAGAACCAAGGCGAAGCTTTCTTGCTGAAATTCCGGCCCGATCTGGGCGTCGTACAGACCGCAGCCTGCGGAGTCGACGAACAAGACGATCCGACGAACTCGACCTGTCGACTCACCCCGTCGCAGACGTCATGGTTTTGCGGGTGTTTCGCCTACGCCTTCGAAGGTTCGCAGATGGCCTGGAAGGAGTTTACCGCGGGAGAAACTCCACCCGTCGTCGATCCTCCGATTCCAAATATGGCCTCGGCAGACCCAGAGACGCTGACCATCGAACTCAGCGGCGTGATGAACGTTGCGTTCACCTACGAGTTTCGCCCCCTGCCGAGCGGAACGTTCGGCAGCGATGGGGATCGCGCCCGTTTCGTCTTCGAGCAAAAAGCCGTAAGGACGTTCGACCAAGTTTTCGACGACCTCGAGGATCGACCCGTTTGTGAACCCTGTGCGATGGGCTTTTGAGGTTCGGGACGCCGTCGAACGAGCACCCTACGGCTCCTTCGTGACTCTCGACCCGCTCATTCGAGCGACATGACCGAGCGCATCGTGATCGCGTCCCACAACCGCGGCAAGATCGAAGAGTGGTCGATCCTGCTGCGGCGGTGGCCCTATACGCCCGTGAGCGCGGCCGAACTCGACATCGCGGCAGCGGAAGAAGCGGCCCCCGACTACATTGGCAACGCAACCCTCAAGGCCGTCCACACGAGTCGGCTGTCGGGGTTGCCAGCGATCGGGGATGATACGGGCCTCGAGGTCGACGCACTCGCAGGCATGCCCGGGCTTCGCACCGCGGAATGGGCTCACAACCTCGGCGGCTGGACACTCGCCTTCGAGCATCTGGCCGACCGACTGAACTTGCGGTCGGGAGCTGAGGCCCACGCCACACTCGTCTGCGCAGTTGCGTTCATCGAGCCCGGGGGCCGGCCTCGCGTTGCCGAAGCGCGTGTTCGTGGGGTGTTGGGCTGGCCGCCCACCGAGCTCCCGGCACCGGCCGCATGGTTCACGCCCGACGCCGAGGCTGCGATGATCCAAGACGGCGTTCTGCTCCATCGTCGGCTCGCGTTCGAGCAGATCGTTTCCCCCTGACTCTCGGCTCCATGCTCACGAACCCAGCGCGGAGTCACCACGTGCCAACCAAAGGAAGCGTAGCGATGGTCGATCGAATCCACTTCGTGGCTCTACTCATCGCAGTGGGCATTGGATGCAACGCGGACAAAGCACCGAGCACCGCCGTGGAGTCCGAGGTCCATGATGTTCCCGCCCCCACCACCATTCCCGCCCCAAGTGGAGGTTTCGCGCTCCCGAGCACGGATACGACACCACTCCTCGATCCGGGGGCCCGCTGGGCGGAGATCCATTGGTTGCCCGAGACCATCACCGATCTTTCCATTTGGCGAGCCGAAGAAGCTCCCATGATGACGTACCTGAAGGAACTCGCCGATCAGAGTCCGGGTTGTCCCGAGCTCTTCGAACACGTGCAGAGTTGGTACACGCTCGAGGCCAAACCCGACGATCCGATACGGACGCAGATCGTCCTCGGATCGATGGAGCCGAACGACGTCGAAACCTGTGCTCAGCGGATCGCGAGCGGCATCGAAGGAACCGTCCGACGTCAGCCAAACGGCCTCCTGCAGGTTCGAGCGCTCGGTGACGACCTCTGGCTCGGCTTCGGTACGCTTGCGGGGCGGAACGTCGTCGTCGCGGACCACGACGCCAAAACCGTTGCCGACGTACTTCGCAACGCTCGCCCGAACCGATTGCAGGCGAACACCGAACTCGTCTTCCTACTCGGCTTGGGCAAGCCGTGGGATGGATGGATTGGATCGACATCGACGCGGGACTACGGCGGTTTGTTGCTCGGCGTGACGAGCCGCGGAGTCGCGTGGGATGTGCACATCCCGATGGGACGCGACGACGCTACGATGAAGCTCGAGTTGCGGGGGCAGTTCCACTTCGCCGATCGAGCCGCGGCCGAACGGGCCCGCTCGGCCGCCCAAACCCTGACGCAGGCATTCGAGACCGGAGCGAGCCTCACCCTCGAGTCCAAGTTCCAAATCGCTGCGACGGAACCCCTGTTGCTGTTCGAGTTCGAACTTCCGCCAGCCGTGTTCCACGAGAACACCCTCACTGCGTTGAAGGAACTCGCCAAACAACACGCGCCACGACCGAGCGAAGAGCCAACCTAGACCCCGTCCGGTTTGCATCGTGCCCAACGACGGTGGCCCTGCCTGGAACGGCGCGCGCCCAGAGCGGCACCTCTCCTTCCAACCCCGCCGTCGCGTCGACACATTTTTTGGCCTCGGCGATTTGAGGTCGCGCGGGATTGGTCGAAGGACGGGGTCGTCGGTTCTCCCATGTCCTCGGCAACAAGACGATCGGATGCAACGCAAGAAGAGGCGGATTCCGCTCCACGTTTGTCCGAGCTCGCAAACTCGATCGCGCACGGAGAATCGCTCATCAACCAAAGGGTGCTCGATGCGATCAACGTGAGCGAGCGTGCGGTCCTACGTCTCGGCACGATGGTGGGCGACATCGTGGCCCAGGCGCGCGAACAGGTCGAAGCGTCCGTCCGTCTCGCGGCCCGCTGTGGAACGATTTCGGCGATGAGCCGAGCCATCGCCGAGCAAACGGGCGGAACCGAAGCCTTCGTCGTGCAACTCAAGGACCGGTTGGAGCGACAGTGCGAAGACGTTGGGTCGATGGGAGAGGAAATCGAGCGCGTGCTCCAAGCCTGCGCGGACCTCGAACGAGCCTTCAATCAAGAAACCGCGGCCGACCCCAAGCTCGCGCTCGCCGATATGAGTAGCCTCTTGCACCAACTCGCCGGGACCGCGACGACCCACGGCCGGAACATGATGGTCCGTACCAATGACTTGCTCCGTGACACGGAGCGATTCAACTCCGCGTTGCGGACCGCGCTGTCCGAAGTTCAGGCGGCCCAAGCTGAGCTTCACGACGACGTGTCTGCGGTCGTGCGAGACAGCGAACGACGCTGCGAAACGGTCTTGCGCATGTCGTGGGGTGCGCTGTCGGAGCTGCAGTTCCAAGATCCGATGGCACAAAATCTACGAGAGATCTGTCGAATTGCGGAAAAGACACGCCGCTATCTCGACGATGCCCTCGGACATCTCCAGGACACGCGCTTGTGGGGACGAGGACTGTCCGAACCAGCGCAGGCCACGTTCGAGGACGAAGCGGCCACGTCTGACACCCCCAAGCCTCCAAGCGGCGACGTTCTGCTCTTTTGAGCAACGGGACAGAAGACGAGTAAATGATGAGGAAAGTTCTGATCGTCGATGATTCGGCCACAGTTCGACAACAAGTTGGGATGGCGCTCGGGCAAGCCGGGTTCGCAGTCATCGAAGCCCAAGACGGAGTCGAAGGCAAAGAGCAGATCAGCCTGCACAGCGACATCTCGCTCGTCGTCTGCGACGTCAACATGCCTCGGATGAATGGGCTCGAGATGGTCGCCCAGGTCAAAGCCGAACTCCGGAACAAGGAGTTGCCGATCTTGCTGCTGACCACGGAAGGGGATCCGAGCCTCATCGCACGCGCCAAGAAAGCGGGTGCAAAGGGCTGGATCGTGAAGCCGTTCAACGCCGACCTGCTCGTTCAGGCAGCGAAGAAGCTCACTGCCTTCGTTTGATCGATCGACGTTCCCGCAGATCGACGCGCAGCTGCACGTTTCGGACCTCGATCGACCTGCGATGGACTTGCGGACCGGCTGTGGGGCGAACCTGCCGACCTGACGTCGGCTTCGTCAGGCGACTTCCAGACGATTTCGTCCCGCCACTTTGGCGGTGTACATGGCTCGATCCGCTCGCTCGACGACGTCGTGGAGCTTGTCGCCCGCGCGGCCTTCGGCCATTCCGATGGATACAGTGACCGGGACTCTTCGCCCTTCACGGGTCCGCACGAGGAGAGACTCGATCGCCACCCGAACGTATTCACCCCGCTTGCGGGCTTCGTCCGCTCCGGTTCGCGGCAACGCGATGACGAACTCTTCGCCTCCCCAACGCGCAGCCGAGTCGTTGGGACGGGTCGTTTCGCTGAGCAAGCGCCCGACCGCACCGAGCACCTCATCGCCGGCCGCGTGTCCATGGGTATCGTTGATCTGCTTGAAGTGGTCGATGTCGATCAGCAGCATCGAGAGCGCTCCACCGCCGGGAAGATCGAGCTCCTGCTCGACCGCACGGATGAACGCACGACGGTTCATGATGCCCGTCAGCGGGTCATGGGACGCGAGACGTTGCGATTCCTGAACGAGATCCGCCATTCGAATCGGACCACCGAGTTCCTTGCGGACGATCTCGAGCAGGCGGGTGTTCTCCGTCGAAGACGTCGCGGGTGCGAACGCAACTCGCCCCATCACTTCGCCGCCGAACGAAACGACGGCATGAAGTGGCTCGGCCGACGAGTTGATCGCAACCGCATCTTCATCGAGGACGAGAGTCACTCCCTCGGAGTCGCCACCAAGCACTGCAGAGGCCTCTTCGAGTGCGCTCACCTGCAACGCAGGATGCGTGTGAAGTGCGAATCGAACCGGTAACTCCGTACGCAGGGCGATCCAACGGTATTGCGTGACTTGAGCCATGAACTGGGAAAACAGATCGAACAGGCGTTCGAAATTTTCGCAGGTACCGAGCGCACGAAGTTCCGAGGTGACCATCGAGTCGAACAGCGATCGATCGAGATGCTGAGCAATGCGTTGACGGATGTCGACCTGGTCTCCGCTCAAATGCGTGAAAAAAACATCGCCGCGCTCTCGCTCCGCCGCATCGATGGCTCGGGCCAACGCCCGCGCCAACTGGCCGATCCGTCCGAGCGGAACGTAGGCGGTAGCACCCGCTTTTTCCGCAAAGAATCGATTGCGGTTGTCTTCGCCATCACCCCGCAAAACGATGGGGACTTCCGCCGTCGAGGGTTCAGCGATGAGGAGCTGACACAGCTGAATGCCGGAGATCCCAGGCATCCAAAGATTGGACACCACCGCATCGGGCGGATCCCCGAGTGCCCACGTCGCAGCCTCGGCCGGGTCGGTCGTGGCACGGACGCGATATCCCTGAGCTCGCAAGCGGCCGGCAAGTCGGACGCATGCCGCTCCGTCCGGATCGACGAGCACCAGGGAACAGCGCGACGGGTCTACCACGCGAAGCGACAACGTCCGCGAAGGCTCTCGCGTTCAGCGTGGTTGCGGAACCACATCGAGGTGACCCGGTCGCAGCGGGACGTTTCCGAGGCCGCACCGCATCGGATGTTGGTACGAATCCGGACGATCGCCCGACGACGTCGACCTCAGCGAAACACCTGCTCGCACAATCCTTCGAGGGAGATACCATCGAGCGCGGGTAGATACCGGTCGAGGGACTCGCGCTGCAACCGAGCGCAGATCGCAGGGAGGAAAAAGTGTTCGCCGCTGCGAAGCACGTAGTTGAGAATGAAAAATCGATACGCTTCCTTGAGGAACAGGATCTCGTTTTCGCTCAAGGGGAAGATCCAACGATAGCTTCGTAGAAACCTGACGAACCTCGGCTCGGTCAACGGATCGGCAAAGTAGCTGAAGGTCGTGGTGTCGCCTTCATCACGAACCACCCTGCTGCAGGAATAGAAGTCGAGGACGCGAGAAGCGGTGCGGAACCAGTCGTAGTCCCATCGCCCCAGAAACTCGAACGTGTCGCCTCGCGGTACAATCGAAAAATTGCCGATGTTCCAGTCGACCAATACGGGAATCAGAGGCATCTCGTGGATGCGGAGCAGGTCGGCTTGATGCAAGAAAGTGTCGCATTGTTTCTTGATCCTTCGCTCGGCCGATGCGTCGAACCCCCGCGCAGCAAGCCACGTCCCATTGCCGGCAATGTCGTAGAGCGCGGCAATGTCCGAACCGAGCGACTTCCACGTGGGCAGCATCGAGCGAGCACATCGGTCGCACTCGGCGTGGAACAATGCCATCTCGCAGCCAAATGTCTCGACCTCCGCGTCGCTCAATCGTCGGGGGAGCGGCTGAGCATTGGGGGCACGATGGTAAAAGGCGATCGATGCCCCACCGACTTGGGTGGTGAACACTTCACCACCGACAGTCGCGACCGATGCCAAAAAAGAGGCGTAACGACTCGGGGCGAGCAGATCGATCCAACTCTTGATGAGCGAGTGGTCTTGCCGAAAGTGAACGTAGGAGCCGTAGAGCGAAACCTTGACGAACAAGTCGGTGCCGTCGTCCAGATCCATCCGGTAAACGTGGTTCGTGGAAACCTTGGCCCGGATTTCCTCGATATGGACGACTTGCCTCGGGTCGCCGTACTCGTGCCATGCGCGAAGTGCGAGGTCGTGTCCTTTGCCGTCGAGCATTACGACGTCAGGGTATGATTCGTCACTTCCGAACGCCCGCAACACTTGCGGACCACCGATTTTTTCAATGGTTTTCAACGTCGTGTCCTAGCGAAGTTCGCGCAAGGCCGGGGCCGCTCACGCTTCCCCTGAGACGCACGCAGGACGCGCTGCATACTCGAGGGTCGAGGCAAGCGAAACCGAGCATATTTGCCCTATCCTGGCGGGATCACACTTGTCCCGCCAACGAAAGAAATTCTCGGCGAGTTTCAGGGTTATCCCGGAAGACGCCAAGCATACGGGACGTGACCATCGTCGTCTCGGTCTTATGCACCCCCCGCGTCGACATGCACTGATGTCCAGCCGCGATGATGACCCCCACCCCCCGCGGTTCGAGGACGTCTTGGATCGTGTTCGCGATCTGGGCGGTGAGTTTCTCTTGGATCTGAAGGCGACGTGCGTACGCTTCGACCACCCGAGCAAGCTTGCTGATGCCGACGACCCTTCGGTTCGGAAGATAGCCGACGTGCGCATATCCAATGATGGGCACCATGTGGTGCTCGCAGTGGCTTTCGAGGCGAATCCCTTTGAGTAGGACCAACTCGTCGTACCCCTCGGTCTCCTCGAAGGTTCGACTCAGGATCTCGATCGGATCGTCGGCATACCCGGCGAAGAACTCCTCATAGGACCGAACGACTCGCTCCGGGGTTCCGAGCAGCCCTTCGCGTTCTGGGTCGTCACCGGCCCAACGGATGAGGGTGCGAACGGCCTCCTCCGCCTGCTGTTGAGTGGGGCGGTTGTCCAGGCGAGTCCGACTGGCTTCGACGGCGGCGACGACGTCCCGGGCTTTCGTCTTCATGGCGTGAGACTGCCTTATACTGGGCGTCGTCGTCCCTGCAACCGGCCCGGAGCGTTTCTCGGTTGGCAAAGGGGCGAGGGGCCAAACCTGAAATCGTCTCGCATGCCCGCCGTCACTGTTCTCCTTCCTTTGGTTGCTTACTTCGTCGTTTCAGCAGCATTGTTCATCACGCTCGCGACCAAGTTTGTTCAAGTGCGTCGCTTGCACATCGGATTCGGGGCTTGGACCCCGCTGGTTCGCGAACCACTCCTCAGGTTGGTGGCGACCAGCGCGGGACTCGGCTCGATCTCCGGATCGGCGATCGCCGTTTCACTCGGAGGACCTGGGGCCCTCGTCTGGATGTGGATCGTCGTTCTCCTGGGTATGGCGGTGCATTCCGTGGAAGCATCGTCGGCCAGCGAACGTCCAGAGCTCGAGGCACGACGACCATCGGCGATCTCGTTGGCTGCCGCGGCGATCCTCTTCGCCGTCGCCTCCGGATGGTTTCAAGCGCACCAAGCCGCCGCTTGGATCACCGACACCGAGCCACGACTCGCTCCCTATCTTCCCGTGGCGATCGTCCTTGCCGGAATGCTGTCGTTGAGCGTCGAGCGAGTCCGCAGCAGCTTGCTCGGGGTTGCGGTTCCCGTGGCGATTTCGGCTTACCTCGCGACCGCTCTGACCATCGCCCTACGCGATCCTTGGTCGATCCAGCTCGCAACCTTCGAGGCCTGGAACGGCGCGTTTGGCTTCGGGGCCGCTGGTTCCGGGTTGGCGGGAGGAACCGTTGCGCTCGCGGTCCATCACGGAACCCTTCGCGCTGTCTTTGCGGCGCAGATTGGGCTCGGCAGCACGACCCTGGCGTTCGGCGATCGGGATCGCTCGCTCGATCCACGGCAAAGCGGAGCGATCGCGATGATCGTTTCGTTGTTCGTCAGCGGCCTGTTGTCCACTGCAACTGCGTTCTTGATGCTGACCGCGCCAGAGCGGAAGCCAGTGTCCGAACCCGAGCTCGTACCCCTCGATCATTTCGAGAGCGAGGGACTGCGACCCAGTCAACGTGCTGGACAAACCGTCGTCCTCCCCAATGACTCCGGATTCGAGCCGGGCCACTTCTACGCGATGAAGCTGCTCGCTCATCCGCGAGGCCACCAGGTCGGCAAACTCTTCAAAGACGACAATGCAGTCGTCCTGCCGCATTGGGCGATCGCCGATCAGGTCGACACCGTGGTCTTCCGCGCTCGCGAAGAAAAGCAAGCCGCTCATCCGGGTTGGGATGTCCGTATCGAATGCAACCGAGAGGTGCTCGGCACCGGCGATCGGCAGCTCGTCAAACTGACACCGAAAGCGTCGTCGCTCAATTTCGCCGAGGTCATTGGCTACTACGAACTCGATCCTCGGCCCTACGTCGTCGTCGGAGACTTTCATTTCGTCGGACAGGTCGAAACAGCGATCTCGCCCAATCAAGCGGATCGCACATTTCTCGCGATGTATGAAGCTTCGGACGCCGATCGCCCCCTCAATCCCAAGTTTCACGAATTGTTCCGCATGGGATTTCGCGGACCTATCGTCGACGACGGGACGGACGAGGAGCAACCCTCCACGCCTTGGGCTCTGGTTTCCCGCAAAGACTTCTCCCCCCCCATTGGCTCCATCGAACGCCTTCGCATCGAACACGACCCGCGCGGAAACGACTTGTTACGCATCAACCGCGTTGGGAGTGCAGAGGCGCCACCTTGGAAATGGCTCATGGCGGCAAACACCCTCGTCGTGCGCCACAGAAACGATTCGACGCAAGACATTTACATTCCCGTGACCGCTGAACACGATGGGTTCCGCGTTCGCTTTCGATCGAGCGATCCGCATTGGCAGGACTTTCGTCGCTTGGAGAAAATGCCGGATTGGCAAGAGCCCTACATCGTCGTGCCCGACCAGAACTTCCGATTCGAAGTTCATGGTGACGTCCGACTCCCCGAGCGATTCCACGGACGTCGCAGCCTGATCCCGCTCGATACCCCGGTCGAACCCACCGGTCCAACGACGTTGCTGGCCCGCCCCCACCCCGCCGAGCTTCTCGCCGCAGGCATGAAGGGTCCCTATCGAAACGATCTCGGCAGCGTGGCGATTTCGAGCCGTATTCGCCAAGGAGCGCCAGCTTGGGTCCACCTAGGGCTGTTCGTTGCCACGGTCGTTCTCGCGCTCGGGAGCCTCGTAGTCTGGTCGACCTATGCGGCTCGGTGCGGAGCATGGCTCGTGAGCCCCAGCGTTGGGCCATGGGTTGGATTGGCGGTGTTGGGAAGCTCCGCGATGGCGGGGTTGCTTGCCATCGACGAATTGCTCACCTTCGTCGATCTTGCAATGCTGCCCATCTTGCTGCTCACCTTCTCGATCTCCATCGCACATGGAATGCGACACCGGCCTCCTCGGCACGGCTGATTCATCCTCCCAGTGCCCATCGACGAAAGGGTGAAACGAAACCGGCCCGCCGACCGGTTTCGTTTCACCTGGGGAATGCAACTCAGCCGTCCTAGCCGAGCCTCGAGAATGTGAACGTGGCAGACGGTTGTGGCCATTTCGGGCTGTTTCGCTCGAAACCTCGGGAAACCGTCGTCTTGACGCTGCTCCCCCCGTCGGTCTACGGTGCCGCTACGAGTGGGGCTCGATACCTTGGAGGTAGCCCATGACGTCGCCAGACATGGAAGTGACAGGGCTTACCGAAGAAAACTGGTCCGCGCTCGAAGCGATCGTGCAATCGACCTTCAAGTCGCACGCTCGTGTTCGGACGCTTTTGCCACGGGTCGAGCAGCCCAACGCCTATTCGGTGTTGATGCCATCCATTCAAAACGTCGGCAATTCCAACGAAACGCTGCTCGAACTCGAAACCGTCCATTCCCAATCTCCGATCCGTGTGGCTCGACGGTTTCGAGTGCGTGAAGAACAACTCGGAGATCGCCATCTGATGAGTCAGCTCACTCGCCGGGCGGCGCGGGATCTCGCGTTTACCGAAGATGTGCTCCTCGCGTTCGGAGGCTCTCTACAAACCGGGAAGCCTTCCATCCTCGACCTTTTGCCTGTCGGAACGGACGGAATCCGCAACCTGACGGACTCGACCCATGGCCTGTCGAATGCGAGCCCTCCCCGGGCTCCGGCCGAGTCCAAGCCAGGGACAACCGCGCACCCGGCCATCACCCCCTCGGCCAAAGATGTTGCGACCAAGGATGCTGCGGCCCAGGCAGAGCAGAAGGGTGGCGACCCGCTGGAGGAGCTCGCAGCGGCACTCGCCGAACTGCAATGCCGACGTCAAACGGGGCCCTATGCCGCGGTGTTCCTGCCCGCCGCGTGGAAAAAACTCACGACATCGATGAGCAGCAACAATGATCGCATCGGTTACGATGTCGTTTGGTCGATGCTCGGTGCGGAACAGAGTGCGATTGCTCTGCCTTTGCAAGGCACCGCGCACGACCATCGAATCATCGTCTTTTCCACCGCACCCGACACGGTCGAATTGGTCGAAGTCACTCCACCTACTCTCGCATTGGATGCATATCAGCGCGGCGATCTGATCTTGCGGGTCCAACATGCCTTCGTCCTGCGGATCGTCGACGCGAATGCGCGCATCGACGTGATCCTTTCGTAGACGGACACGAAGGCTTGCGTCATGCCGTTGCGGCCACCGTTCCGATCTTCTCGTCCGCGTCCGCCCCTCGATCGGAGCGAACCGGAGCTCCCGTCGAATCCTCGCAAGACTCGACCGACGCCGACCCGGACGGAACCGATCCGAGGCCCATGGGGAGCGAGCCCGGAAAATTCCGCCGCGCCATCCCAGCCCCCGCTGCCGACCACCCCGATCGAGCAAGGTGTCCAGTCCGCTTATCAGGTATTCGATCGCTATCTCAATGAGGGGCGAGCCTTTGCTCAAGGGCAGAGCGCTTGGTACCAAACACCGTCGAAACCAACCGAACCTCGTCCGGCATCGAACGAACCTATTCCCACGGCGCGCGATCGACTCGAAGCGCTGGCCATGTCACGCCGCGGCCAGGAGTGGCTCGCATCGCTGTTCCGCGTGGTGTCGTCCTCCCCTCCCCTGCAGGACCTTCTCACGTCGTTCGTACGGCTCGCTATGAATGAAGGCACGGCGACGACGTTTCACCCCCAAGACGATCCTCGCTACGGCACGGACGGAGCAACCCCGCCGACCAGCCGCAACGCTTCCCCGACCTCGACACCCGCGTTCGAGTGGCAAAGCTTTTGGAACCGGGGCGCCAATGTCGTCCCGCCGACGACGACGATCGCGGACGAAATCGACGAGGCGTCGACCGCCACTCCGAGCGGAACCTCGGCCGCCATGCCGCCAAGCGACACCGCCCGCGGGACCGACCGAAGGCTCCCACGTCGAGACCAAGGACGCGACTAAACGGGCGGACGGCCGGGGCTATGGAACCGTATCGCGCCCGTACCCCGCCCTTCGTCCGCGACGTCATGCGCGAATACGGCGAGCTCGCGCGCTCGGCCATTCTCCGATTCTTGCCGGATCGCGAGCCGCGGCGTTACCTCTACGATCTCATTGGCGAGTATCCACGCCGACCAGGTCGCTATATGAGGCCGGCCATCTGTATTGCTTCGGCGCGTGCTCACGGAGCATCGACCGATCAGGCACTTCATTGCGCGGTTTCGATCGAACTCCTCCACAACGCCCTCTTGGTCGTGGACGACATCCAAGACGGCAGCGAGGAGCGTCGCGGTCGTCCAACGCTCCACCGAACCCACGGCATTCCGATCGCCCTGAACGTGGGTTCGACCATGAGCATTCTCAGTTTGGTCCCGCTCTTGCGGAATGTGGAATGTTGTGGGCCGCATATCGCCCTCTGGATCTTCCAGCAAGCGATCGAAGTCGCACAGCAATGTGCGGAAGGCCAAGCGCTGGAGCTCGGATGGCGGTTGGACAACGAGACCCGCATCGGGGAATCCAACTATCTCGACATGGTCCTACGCAAAACCTGCGCGTACAGCACGATGTTTCCGCTTCGAGCAGGCGCCACCATCGGTACAGGCCAACGCGACGTGCCCGATTCGCTGTTGCGCTATGGGTTCCTGGTCGGAGCGGCATTCCAAATCCAGGACGACGTGCTCAATGTCGCCGGCGACCATGCGCAATATGGGAAAGAGTTGAATGGCGACCTCTACGAGGGCAAACGAACGCTGCTCACGATTCATCTCTTGCAGCAATGCACCTCGGACGAGCGATCCTTCGTGGAAGATTTTTTGGGCGCCGAGCGGAATGCGAAGACCGAAACCGAAGTCCGCGCAATCATCGACCTCCTACGCAAGTATGATTGCATCGAGTATGCACGGGGGTTCGCTCAAGGCCTGGTCGGCGCTGCCTCGCACGAGTTCTCGCTCGCGCTCGAAGGGCTCCCGCCCTCCCGTGACAAAGAATTCCTGCGCGGACTCGCTACGTGGATCGTGGAACAGACATGAACAATCCGCGGCAGCCCGCACCGAAGTTTCTCGCCGGAAACGCTTCCCGCCTGCATATGCAGGCCTTCGCGGTGCTGGCGAGCCGGGAAGGCCTGCAGTCGTTCTGCGACGACTACTTCAATAACTCCATTCCAAGGGAGATCGCATATTTCCGCCCGATGGCGCCTCTCGTACTGTGTGCGTATTTGAACTATGGTGAGATGGGTAGCGATCTCGCGTGGCAGTTCGGAATCTATTCCCAACAAGAGTTTTTCTTCTACGTTCCGCTCGAGCGCTATCGTTGGATCGATGGCGCGCTCCGGTTCGTCGAGTACGGCCTGACCACCCCGTACATCTTTGTCGACAATTCGGAGTCCGCCGTCCAAGGTCGCGAACGATTTGGGTTCCCCAAACAACAGTGTGGATTCGATCGCCATTGGCCAGGAACGAGGCCGGATTGGGCGGGCAAGCGTCAGCACGTGTTGACGGTCGAAACGTTCGAACCGTCGCCGCTCGGGCTGCAACGCAACCCGCTCGTCCACATTCTGCATCGTCAATTTTCAGCCAATCCCATCGGATTCGTACTCGACTCGCTCCCGCTCACGGCCGAGGACGGTTCGTTCGATAGCACCGATCTCATCTGGTTCTTCCAGACACTCCAGGCCGAAGCGCAGGCTCGTCTTCGCCCACGAGACCTTCGGAGCGCGGTGAGATGGCTCCGAAGCGCCCTCGAGAGCGTCGTCCGCCCCCAACTCACCATCTTCAACCTTCGACAGTTCGCCGACTCCGAGGCCCCGAGCGCCGCCCGCTACCAAGATCTCGTCCGTATGCAGATGGAAACCTCGCTACAGACGATCCAGCCGAATTCCTTCATCAACTCGTGGACCGGACGTTATGACGTTGCGTTGCACCGTCACGCGGTGTTGCCCATTGCTTCGCGCCTCGGCCTGCGCATCCGCAAGCGCCACTACATCGATGAGAATCGCGAGCACGCGATCGACGAGATGCCGGTGTTCTTCTCGCTCGACGCCGAATGGGACGCGGCGCTCACGTCCTGCGAGCGGTTGTGTTGGCGAACCAAGCGAAGCGGTTGGAGAACCGATGATGGTCACCAACTTCGGGCACCATCCCCTGGCCGAGTCGCACGCTACAACGACGTGCTCGGACCGAGCACTGCCGCGTTTCTCGAAGCGCAGCCCGAAGCCTCGGAAATGGACGTCAAGGTACTCCTGCTCGAGGCCGACCCGACCCGGGTCAAACGACGGCTCGACACCTTACTCGGTGACGTAGCGGGCGTTCGGATCGATCCCATCGTCATCGCTGGCCGCTCGAGTCTCCGGATCGAGTTGTCGTGGTTGCACGCGCAAGAGCCCGACGCGGAAGGCCGCCTCGTTTGGCTCGATGGCTACCGAGCCACCCTAGGCATCCCGGTCACGTTCCAGGCCCCGACGAGGTCGGGCCAAGCGCTGTTCATCCTCCACGATTTCGGCGACAACCCGTTCAGGATTCAAAGCGAGCGAGAGCTTGCGTCGAGCCCGATGAACATGGGGGCCTTCGATTGCACGGGAGGCAACTGGTTCAGTACGACGTCGGCGCTCACACGAGTGCTGCGCATCTCGGCCATGGGGGTTCAACGCTCCGCCACCGCGGCCCGCGTCAAGGTCGAACCCATTCTCGACCTCTACCGGCGGCGAAACACGGGTCCTCGACTAGGCTCCGCGTCTTCGAACTGGTCCGAGTTCATGCGGGTTCGCGATGCGCTCGCGTGGACCGAGATCACCTCGATCTCCGATCCCTCCCACGTCTGGACTCGCCGCCTCGTGCTCGTGTCGCTCGCCGATCACGAAGAGCTCGAGGACCTGGCCATCGAGCCGGCGACCTACGAAGTCGACGTGCATCCCAACGAGCGCCTGGAACTCGTGGCCGAGCTCGGTCTCGTGCCACAGCCGGGAACGCGATCCGAGCTGCCCGACGCGTACGAGGATGCCCAAACCATCCTCCCATTTGCATCGCGAGAGTTCCGGCTGCGCGTCGCCGCACCACAGCGGGTCGTCTTGTGGGAGTCAGTCGAAGATCCACCGTGAACGTTTTGGTCTATGGAGCCACCGGGTGGACCGGGACCCGAGTGTGCCGAAGATTGTTCACGCGGGGGCGATCGCTCGTGCTGTGCGGCCGCGAACGCGAACGGCTCGAGCGGCTCGCACGAATGCTGCGCGCGGATATCGAAATACGGATCGCGGCCTTGGACGACCCGGCCGAGCTTCGTCGCGCCTTCAAGGGAGTTCACGTGGTGGTCAACTGCGCGGGACCCTTCGAGTGGCTCGGCGATCCGGTGATCGAAGCGGCGATGGCCGCAGGCGCGCACTACTTGGATGTGTCGGGCGAGTACTCGTTCATTCGCCGAGTGTACGAAACCTTCGATGGCAGGGCCCGAGCGCGTGGAGTCACGGTGTGCCCCGGTTTCGCCCCGAAAGGCGCGCTCGGGGGATGGGCCGGAGTGCTGGCCACGAGCGTCCTGGACGGCTCCGTCGACGAGATCGCGATCGCCTATGCCCATCGCTTTCGCGAGTATCTGCGGGCCAGTTCCGGTTCGATCCTGTCCTGGGCGGGCCAAGGCTTTTTCAAGCCGGCATCGGAGGGCGGTGCTCAGCCCCGACGCTTCCACTTCCCTCCTCCCTTTGGCGCTGGGCTAGCACTCGCCGTCCCAGGTCCCGATGATGTTTCGTTGCCTCGCGTCCTCCAAGTGCCAACCATAGGCAGCTACATCGCAGTCGATCCGGGGACGCGCAGCAATGAAGTCTGGGCCTACTCCCACGCGGCCACGTTGCCGCTCCAGACCCTGTTCGGACGCGTGCTCACGTCGCCGGTCGGTCGCCGGCAGGTCCAACGCTGGATCCCCGAACCCGCCGTCGCCCCTGTCGAATCGACCACGTTTGCGATCGCCGTCGAGGCCCTCTCGCGCCAGGGCCAAACCGTTCGACTCGGTCTCGCGACCCAGGACGCTTACACAGTCACGGCCGAGGTCGTGGACCTGGGCGTCGAACGGCTGTTGGCCGGACCCGCCCCGAGTGGCGTCGTGTCACCGTGCGAACTCTACGACGCTCATCGGGCTCTACGTCGACTCGAGGACGCCGGAGCGCTGCGCGTGCTCTTGGGTCGCTGACCTCACGTCCGCGCCGACCCATATGGTAACCATTCGGGAGTGACCGTTCGTTGGGGCATCATTGGGTGTGGGGATGTTTGCGAGGTCAAGAGCGGACCCGCGTTCTACAAGATCCGCGGTAGCGAACTCGTCGCGGTGATGCGGCGAAATCGTGCCCTTGCAGAGGATTTTGCCCGTCGGCACGGCGTGCCTCGATTTACGGATTCGGCCAACGCGATCATCGACGACCCGGAAGTCGATGCCGTTTACATCGCGACGCCTCCCGGAAGCCACTGTGAGTACGCCCTCGCGGTCGCACGAGCGGGCAAGCCTTGTTACGTCGAGAAACCCATGGCCCGTCACGCACCCGAATGCACGGCCATGATCGACGCTTTCGCCGCGGCCGGCCGTCCTCTGTTCGTGGCCTACTATCGCCGCGCGCAGCCACGGTTTCGAGCCGCGCAAGCGATCGTCGCGGGGGGTCAGCTCGGGACCGTCATGGCGGTCCACCATCACTACGAAACTCGCCATCCGCCCGCGCCCATGACGCTCGTGCCTCCGGATGTGGGCTGGCGAGAAAGTGCGGCTGAGTCGGGCGGAGGCCTATTTCTCGATCTCGGAAGCCACGTCCTCGACATCATGGACTTCATCCTCGGTCCCATCGCGGAGACCCACGGATGTTCGGCCCATCGTGCGACCCCGGATCGCTCCGGAAAGGTCGAGGATACGGTTTCCGCGACCTTTCGCTTCGAGTCGGGTGTGATCGGTTCCGCGTGCTATCGGTTTCATACCGCCGCACAGGTCGACCGCCTCGAATTCGTCGGCACTCTCGGAAAGCTGAGTTTCAGCGTGTTCGGCAGAGAACCCCTCGAACTCGCGCGTGGCACCGCCGTCGAACGGATCGAGGCTCCACATCCGGAACACGTCCACCAACCGCTCATCCAGACGATCGTCGACGAGTTGCACGGGGAGGGAGAGCCATGCCCTTCTCGGGGCGAGTCGGCGCGGCGGACTTCCGTGGTGATGGATCAGATCCTCGATCGATACTACGGGGGCCGCGACGACGCCTTCTGGTTGCGTCCTCACACCTGGCCCGGGACGCAGTGAGACACCCTCCCGGTCCACCCGAGGCGACGCGCGATTCCCTGGGATCTTGGCTCACGGTTGGCCTTGCGGAAGAACCACCGTCTGCCTCAGATTCGGGGGATGGATGCCCCATCGGAAATTCGCGGAGCCCGACTCCAACGAGGCGGAGAGTTCTTGCAGCGTCACGTCCTCGTCGCAGCCGCGCTCTTGTTTGGCTCGAGTTGCGAGGGTGGAGGAGACGATCCTGCGACGGACCCCGTGGACTCCACGGATGACGACGGCAGCACCGCGGACTCCACCACGGCGACTCCCGAGCCGGGCTCGTCCGAAGCCTCCGGCATCACCGAGGCGAGCACCGAGGGTTCCGCCGGAGGAACCGAAAGCGGTGCTCCGATCGGACCCTGCCAGGCCATCGTCGAGGAGCAAAGGCCGAGTACGGCCAATCACGTCGACCTCTGTTCCCCGCTCGAATACGATACGAACCCGCCGAGCGGTGGCGAGCACTATGGCAGCTGGCCTGCGTTCCAAACCTACGCGTTCCCGGTTCCCGCAGGCTTTCTCGTCCATGCGCTCGAACATGGCGCGGTGGTGTTTTGGTACAACTGCCCCGACGGTTGCGATGACGAAGTTCAGGCCGCCGAGGCTTTCATCGCAGGGTTGGCGGAAGATCCTCTCTGCGCTGGCTTGGGTACTTCGCGGCGCGCAATCTTGAGCCCATATCCCGACCTCGATTCGCGATGGGCCGCAAGCGCGTGGGGCTGGACGTTGGAAGCCGACTGTCTGGATCCTCAAGAGTTTGGCGCGTTCTATGCCGCTCACTACGGAAACGGTCTCGAAGCCCTGTGCTCCCCGGGCATCGCATTCGACGAAGACCCTTGTCTCTAAACTTCGCTGCAGCCGTAGTGGACCGCCTCCGTTGACCCCGAACGCTTCGTTCGCTAACGCGGACCGACGTCGGCCACCACTGCGGCTCGGGCAGAAGCGGTGGATTCGACCGTATAGTCGTAGGGCGGATCCGTGAACGGCGTGCCCCCACCGCCGATCGCCCGTTCGCCCGTCGTTCCGATGTATTCGTTGGAGTCATCCGCCGTGATGTGAGCCGTCGCTTCGTCGTCTTCGTCGTTGAACTCATGTGGGGTGTCGACGCCGTCGAACACGTTGCCCTCCAACAGCACGTTGGCGTTGATTCCGGCTCTTACGCAGTAGTTCGTCGTGTCCGACGTATAAAGATTGTTGAACAGGTGATTCTGCCCAAAGCGGATCCGAGGTTGACGCTCGACGACGTTGTCCGCCCACCAGTTGTGATGCCACGTGACGTTGAGTGCGTTCGCATCGTCGAAATCATCAGGATCGTCCGTCCCGCCCACGAGGTTGCTGAAGCGATGCCCCGCCTCACCGGTCGAATCTCCGCCCACGTCGTCGGTCCGGGGCGTGTAGTGGAACCGCGTCCACGACACCGTCACGAAGTCCGCTCCGTTCGTGATGTCCAAGTTTCCATCGGTTCCATCGGAGACATCGCAATGATCGAACCAGACGTGATGGGAATTTCTTTGCACGGAGATCGCGTCGACCCCGGAAGAACACCCTTCCCCAGGATCGAAGTCTGGGTCGAGCGAACAATCACCCACACCGAACCCCACGATCGCAATGTTGTGAATGATCACGTTGACGGATTCGCTCAGCTCGACATGACCATGGATTTCGGCATCACAAAGGCCGACGATCGTCTTGTTCGAACCGATCGTCAGATTCCCCGGATTGAGCGCGCCCGTGACATGAATCACCGCCGGCGTCGTACCCGAAGCGGCGGCTTGGAGCTGCGCGAGGGTCGAGACGGAAATAGGTGTTGCTTCGCCACCGCCCGTCGTCGTCGCCGTGTCGTTGCCCGAAACCCCAGCCCAGCCGATCACCGGACCGAGCGGTGGCGGCGTATTGCAGTCACCATCGTCTTCGATCCCTTCATCGCTTCCGGCCTCGGACGCGCCGACATCACCACTCTCGACCGACGCAGCACTCGTTCCGGATCCATCTTCGGATGGACCCCCGTCGTTGGACGTATCACTGCCGGGACCGTCGGCTCCGCGACTATTTGCGCCGCCTGAGTCCAACGTCGTGTCTGGCTCACTCGCTGAAGAGCCTGCCGAGGGAGAGTTCGATGTGTCGGCTTCCTCGCTGCCGTTGCGCCCACCTGTAGCGGAATCCTCGCCATCGGCCGCAGTTGAACTTTCGAACTCGCTCGAATCCCCGGGAGCGAGGGAGCAAGCGCCCAACGCGAACAGGAGGGGCGTAAACGTCCAGGGATATGGAGGTGCCGTCATTTGGGAGGGAAGTACCGCTCGCCATCCAAAACGGCCCAAGCCCTCCGGGGCTGAATTCGCTTCACGCCTCTCCGGGGCTGAATTCGCTTCACGCCCCTCCGGGGCTGAATTGGCGGAGCATGTGGCCCTACCCGGACTCAATATGACGAAGTCACTTCGGCGCACCTCGCTGTTCGCCACCGCCTCGATCCTTCTTGCCTGTGGTTCGTCGACGCCGAAGTCGGCGAGCCTCACGATCGATAAGGCTGGCTATTTTGCGACCCGCGGGCTCGAGGTGCTGGTGTTCAGCAACTGGTACGACAGCCTGTTCAGCGACGCGAAGATCAGCGGTGTCGAGCTCATACATCATGGCGAACGGACGGTCACGAACGGCGATGTTCGGCTCAGTCCAACGCCCGGGCAGTGGGAGCCGATCGGCCGCTTCGGTGAGCGCCGGGTCGACGAGGACGCCGGCATCATCGAGGCCGATCTCTCATATCCGGAACACGGCTTCTCGTACACGATCCGGGCGGAACGCGGCATCCACGGGGTCAAGATCCAAGTGGTGACAGCCGAGCCACTGCCGAAATCGTTGGTCGGCCGTGCCGGATTCAATCTCGAGTTCCTTCCCTCCGCGTACTTCGGGCAGGGGTACATCGCCGACGATCGAACCGGTTTGCTGCCGCGCTACCCCGTCAGCGACATGGTGCGTCGAGAGGACGGGGCACGGCCGGATGGCGCGATGGCGGAGCCCCTGCCGTTCGCCGAAGGGCACCGGTTGGTGCTGGCACCGAACGATCCGAAGCGGAGGGTCAGCCTAGCCTCAACGAGTGCGCCGATTACCCTCTACGATGGACGCAATCAGGCGCAAAACGGTTGGTTCGTCGCCCGCAGCTTGATCCCTGCCGATGTGACCGGGACGGTCATCGAGTGGACGCTCGAGGCCGGGATCGTGGCCGATTGGACGCGAGCGCCCGTCATCAGCCACTCGCAGGTCGGCTACACCCCTGATCGATCGAAGGTGGCGATCATCGAACTCGACCGCCACGACGAACCTGAACGTACAGCCCAACTCCTGCGCATCGAATCCGACGGATCGAGGACCGAGGCGCTCGCCGGTCCCGTCACACCCTGGGGCGAGTATCTGCGGTATCGCTACGCGACGTTCGATTTCACCGCGGTGTCGCAACCCGGTCTCTACGTGATCGCGTATGGCGAGCAAGAGACGACGCCGTTCCGGATCGCAACGGACGCCTACGACCGCGCCTGGCAGCCGACGATGGACGTCTTTTTCCCCGTGCAGATGGACCATGTGATGGTCAACGAGGGCTATCGCGTTTGGCACGGGGCGTCGCATCTCGACGACGCGCTTCAGGCCCCCGTCGATCACGAGCACCACGATCTCTATCGGCAAGGACCAACCACGGATACTCCGTTCCGCCCGCTCGAGACCATTCCCGGGTTGAACGTCGGCGGATGGTACGACGCGGGCGACTTCGACATCCGAACGCAAAGCCAGTATGGAACCATCCGCGCGCTCGTGGCGATCTGGGAGGCGTTTCGCCTCGATCGCGATCAGACCACGGTCGATCAAACTCGTCGCCGGGTCGATCTACATACTCCGGACGGGGCGCCCGACCTCTTGCAGCAGATCCAACACGGCACGTTGCAACTCGTGGCCCAGAACTATGCGGTCGGACATGCGATTCATGGCATCGTCGAACCCGACCTCGGCCAATACACCCACCTTGGCGATGCGGTGACGAAGACCGACAACCTGGTCTACGACCCTGGCCTGAGAGCCGATGAATCTCGCGAAGGGCGAAGCGGCAAGAACGACGATCGATGGGCCTTCACGACCAAAGCGAGCGCCCTGAACTACGGCTCCGCGGCTGGTCTCGCTGCCGCAGCGCGAGCCTTGCGTGGCTACGACGACGCGCTTGCCGAAAGCGCCCTCCGCATCGCCGTCCAAGTCTGGGAGGACGAGCAGGCCCACGAGCCAAACCTCTATCAGCATGGCAACACGACGGGCGGTCCGCTCGAGGCGGAGACCTTCCTCGCGGCCGCCGAGCTGTTGCTCTCGACGGGAGACGAACGCTACGCCCACGCGGTCGAGCATTCGTGGCTCGCAGCGTCGAAGCACTTCGGCCACATCGTCGACGCCGCGGTCGCGGTGGTCCCCCGCATGCCGGAGACCTACCGGAAACGGCTGCGTCAGGACGCGGAGGTCTACCTTGCCGAGCTGCGCCGACAGGCCGCAGACAACCCCTTCGGAGTCCGTATCACTCGCGGTGGTTGGGCCGGTTCCGGCACCGTCGTCAACGACGCGCTCGCGCAGTACGCCCTTCATCACATCTTCCCGGACCTCGTCGATCTCGAAGATATTTATGCGGGCTTGGACTTCGTCCTCGGACGTCATCCCGGACACAACCTGTCGTTGGTTTCGGCCATTGGCGCACGGTCGAAGGAGGTTGCCTACGGCAACAACCGGGCCGACTTCTCCTTCATCGCCGGAGGCGTCGTTCCGGGCATCCTCATCGTCAAGCCCGACCTCCCCGAGAACAAAGAGGATTGGCCGTTCTTCTGGGGCGAAAACGAATACGTCATTCCTGTCGCCGCGGACTATGTGTACCTCGTTCACGCCGTCCGGAGGCTGACGAGCCCGCACGACCTCGAGAACTGATTGTCGACCCCATCGCAACCGGGCCTGCAGCCTCGACGCCATTCGGCGAAGAGCTGCAGGGAATCGGCTGGCGAAACCGTTATCGCGTCCCGGTCAGGCGTGGAAGCCCTAGTGATCCCCATCGAATGTTGTACAGCATATCGACGGAAACCCCGTCGTCCGTGAACGTGAACGTCGCCGTGATCGTGTAGGGGGTTTCGTTGAAACACAACTTGGCGACGAATACATCGTCCGAAGTCCATCCACCGCTCGCCGCAATGCCTTGCTCGGGCGTGTCGAACAGTTCGTTGACATGTTGATTGAAACGAGTCCGAGCTCGCACCCACTCACCGAACCCAAACGGGATGGTGTGCTCACCCGCGGAATCCTGCAGCACGAGCGTGGGAGTGTCAGCAAAGTCGAGCCGAATCGACTCCATCCCCTGAACATTCGCCGTCATCGTGTACGTTGCCCCGGAAACCTCACCCATTCTTGGCGATGTGATCGACCCCTCGACCGGCGGCAGGGTCAACGCTCCGAGCTTGCGGCTCAGTTCGTCGTGCGCCGCGGAGTCTTCCGGCAATGCGTCGCTCTCGGTGGAGGGAAGCAGGTATTGCCACACGAGGTTCATCACGCGATCCATATCGTCCGTCGAGCTCGTCAATGCGAGGACTATGTCCTGTTCGGGCAAGACGAATACGAACTGGCCGAGTGAACCATCGGCACGAAACCCGCCCTCCCGATTCAGCCAGAATTGATAACCGTATCCGGCTCCCCAGTTTCCACCCGTTCCGCTCGCGATCTGGCTTTCGGTCGCGTCGTGAACCCATTCCTCGGTGAGGATGCGTTGGTCGTTCCACACTCCTCGCTGGAGATAGAGTTGGCCGAACCTGGCCAGGTCCTCGGTCCGCACCGAAAGCCCACCGTCTGCGAGATTGACCCCCTCGGCGCTCTTCCCCCAAAGCGGGTGCTCAATGCCGAGGGGGTCGAACAAGCGCGGCCGGAGGTACTCTTCGACCGTCAGGCCGCTCTTGCGCTGCACGATCGCACCCAACATGTACGCGGCTCCAGAGTGATAGAGAAACCGAGTTCCTGGCGGATACTGAACGTCGGTCGCCAAAAACGCTTCCGTCCAAGCCCCGTCGGCGCGAGCCCGCATGACATCGATCGTGTCGGCTTGATGGCCCGTCGCCATCATCAGCAAGTCACGGATCCGCATCTCTTCCATGAGCGGCGAGGGTTCGGGTGGAGCGAGGTCAGGAAAGATGGAGAGCACCGACTCGTCGAGGTCGAGCAATCCCTCGTCGGCGGCAAGGCCAACGGCCGTACCATTGAAGCTCTTGGTCACCGAATAGGTAACGTGAATGTCTTCAGCGGAATACGGAGTCCACCACCCTTCGGCGACGACCTTTCCGTGCCGCAGCAGCATGAGGCTGTGGACCTCGATCTCGGACTCCAACGCTTCGACGAGTGCGAGCACCCCCTCCGACCGAATGCCCTCGGCCTCGGGCGCGCTGCGGGGGAGTTCCGCAACCTCCTCGTCCTTGGATGCGTCGCAGGCAAACCCGAGCCCAACGAGCCACGACAATATGATCGAACCACGCCTCATGAAGGCGATTGTCCGACCGACCCGAGTGATCGAGTCAAGCGCAATCGGTCTCGATCCACGAGACGGCTCGGTTCGGCTTGGCGATCCAACCCCGTAGCTGCCTGCTTGGCGAGCTGCGATCCCGATCGGTCAACGATTCATCGTTGCATCACGGGTCCACGAGCGAGCTCATCCACCGGGCTCGGGGTTCGATCGACGAAGAACGGAGGCCTTGGTGCCGCGCTCGAGAACGACCTCGAGTCGTCGGGTCTCGAGCGGTTGTACTTGAATCGTCCTCGGCGCGTACCCAGGCGCCTCGACGCGAAGCTTGACGTAACTCTCGGATCTCGGAAGCGAGATCGGCCGCTCGTCACGCCTCACGTCATCGACGAACACGACAGCGCCGGCTGGTTTCGGCTCGACGAGGAGGAGGATGTTGTCGGCGGGAGCCGAGGTCGAGAGACGTGGACTCGCCAACGACCGAACGTCGGACATCGCCCCCAGGTGATCACGCATCACATAGGCCGCGCTCGTGAGGCCCACGATCGCTCCGATGACGATCGCGATCCGAGCCCAACGACGGTTGGATGTTCGCACCCGATGACCTGGCAGCCCGGGCTCGGTTGGCGTCGGTTGTCGTGGGGATGAAAGATCGAGTTCGAACCCACCATACAATGCAGGTCCCGTGGTGGCCCGATCCTCCCCTGCAATCGGTCGACGTACGTCAGCTACGACTCGGCTCTGAACGCCAAAATGGATCTCCGTTCCAGCCGGGGTCCCGAGCCGAGGGCTGCGAACGCCTTGGGCGATCCCGAGCAAGGAACCTGCCGTGCTGTCAGTGAGCTTCGACGAAGGGTAGCTCCGCTGGTTCGATCGCGATGGCTCCATCCGTTGTGGATCGGGTGCACGGAGGCTCGCGATCGCTCGCTTCATGTCGGCCGCGCTCGCGTAGCGTTCGCTCGGCGAGGTTCGTAGTGCATTGGCGATCACTTCATCCACCGCAGGAGACAGACCTCTCACCCTCCGACTCGCTGGCTGGTACCGACCTTCGAGAACGCGAGCCAGTGCCGCGGTGACGATCGGTCCATCGAACGGCGGGCGTCCGGTGAGCAAGGCATAGAAGAGCGAGCCAGCCGCGTGCAAATCGGCACGATGGTCGATGGTCGGTTCCGCCAAGGCTTGCTCGGGCGACATGTACGAGGGAGTTCCGACGAGCGTCCCTGCCTTGGTCTGGTTCTGATCCGGCGTGCTTTCGATGAACTTGCTGATCCCGAAGTCGAGGATCTTCACCAACATGCGTCCCGAGACCCCACGCGTGAGCATCACGTTTTGCGGCTTGAGATCGCGGTGAACGATCCCATGGGCGTGGACGGCTTCGAGACCGTCCAAGATCTGTTCGACGATTGGAAGTGCTTCGCCGAGCGACATGGGGCCTCGCTCCATTCGTTCCGCCAACGTCGTCCCTTCGAGCAACTCCATCACGATGAATGGGGCGCCATTGGCCCATCCCATATCCGTGACCATCACGATATTTGCGTGTCCAGTCGAACTTGCGGCGCGAGCCTCACGAAGGACGCGAGCCACCATGTCTTCGCGATGGGCGAACTGCGCCAACATGACCTTGATCGCGACACGTTTTTGCAGATGGATGTGCGTCGCCTCGTAGACCGCTCCCATCCCGCCCTCGCCCAACAGCCGATCGATGCGGTACTTGCCATCGAGGACTGAACCCTCACCGAGTGCACTCTGCTCATCCGCATCCACGAGAGCGATCGTGTCCGGACCTGGACTTCGCCGGTCGAAGCGGTCGGAAGCAGTGGCAACGGTCCGATGGGGTAGCGCGCTCATCGTTGCGGTGCCGTGAGGGTGCCATCGACATCTTCGAACGATCGATTGAGGATCGATCCATCCTAGGCCGCTGCTGCACTCGCCGCACGATCTCGTCAGGAGCATCAGGCGGGGTCGCTCCCGTGGGTCACGTTGGGCCGCGTCGACCGCCAGATTCGTCGGGTCGGAAGCCCCACTGCTGTGATTCGGCGGGTCGCAGGCGTATCGTGGGTGCTGCCTTGGAACGCCCCACAAGTTGACCCAATGCGAGTCGTCAGCCCCCATCTGAGCGCCCCGCCGCGGATCCGTCGCGCACGTCCGAGCGATGTCGCTGCGCTTTCGCGCCTGCGCGTTGCCGCATGGAATGCCGCCTACGGCGACCTTCTCCCGCGCACGGAGCTACGCCGGATCACCGCGACCCGAAGCGCCGCGATGCTTCGTCGTGTCATGGCAGGACCTGCGCGCGGCGTTCTCATCGCGGAGGCCCAAGGTGAACTCGAGCCCCTCGGATACACGATCGTGGGACCCCAACTGGACCCAACGTTCCCGTTTCGCGGCGAGATCACAGAGCTTTACGTCGCCCCCGGGGAGCTTCGGCAGGGCATCGGCAGTTCGTTGCTCCGTGCTGCAATCTGGCACCTCGTCGATGACCGCCTCAATCCGGTCATCGTGTGGGTGCTGGCTCGGAACCCGGCACGCGCGTTCTATGAGTCATGGGGCGCATCGCTCATTGCCGACGAACCGATGTACTTTGGCGCATTCGCAACGAGACGCGTCGCGTACGGCTGGTCCGACGCACTTCCGTTGCCGGAGCGACTCCGCTAGTCCGGACGGACATCCTGGTCGCCGCCGAACGCCACAATCGTAAACCGATCCGCGCTCGAGTTCCGATGGCGAGACCTCCCGACGCGTACGGTATGCTCCGCCCCGTGTTGCGTGCCCTCGGCTCAAACTTGTTGGTGTTCGCGCTCCTCGTTGGCTGGTCGGTCGACGCCTACGCGGCGGGGGCCGAACCTACCGTCGAGGTTACCCCGGAGCAACTCGCCTATTCGAAGCGTCTTTACGCGGAAGGCGTCGATGCCATGAAGGCGAAGCGATTCGATCTCGCCTTTACGAAGTTTGAAGAGGCCTATCGTTATGCGCCTCATCTGCACCTCTTCAACTTCAACTTGGCATCCGCCGCGGACGGCAAGGGCGATTGCAAGCGCGCTCAAGATTTCTACCGCGCGTTTCTGGATCTCGTCCCCTCTCACCCTGAACGAAAAACCGTCGAGCGACGGCTCAAGACTTTGCAGGTTCAGTGCCCGTACGATCCCGACTCCGAAGCCCTGCTCACGTCCGAGGACCGAGCTCGACGAGACGACGAGCGTCAACAAGAACTCGCAGGCCGCGCACTCAACGATGCGTTGTTCGAGCTCCGACGTTCGATCGGATTCTATTCCGCGCTGCAAGATCGGTTCCCCACCGAACGTACGTTTCGCCGAGCCGAGCGTCGGCGTAAGCGCGACGAAGCCCAGATGACGAAGCTCATTCTGTCGCTCTCGGTCGAAGTGAATGCACCCAAGGCGGAACCACCTACCCTACCCGACAGTCCAGGCAAAGCGTGCCGGACCGCCAAGGCTCAAGAAAAACGATCCGCAGACCGACTGCAGCGGATTTACGAACACTTCGACGCCAGCGAGATCGGCCGCACGCTCGATCGGGTGATCGCTCGGACCGGACGAGACGCCGACGCGTTCGACGCGTGCGCGAGTTAGCAAGAGAGGACGGGAGCGACGTCGTTTGGGGGCATCGCGAACCCGGAGTCGTTCCCTCGTGCATGAACGGTACTCCGCGGGCGGGGATGATTTTGCCGGGCGTCCACCGTACCCTTGTCCGGGAACCCCATGCACAAATCTTCGCTTCGATGGCTGACCGCGCTCATGATCATCTCGACGAGCTGTGACGAAGAGTCGAGCAGTCCTCCTCCTCCCCCCGGGGTGAGCTCAGGACAGCCACCGGGCGGTGGAGAGGGAGATACCGGCGGTCGCCCAGGGGGTGACACCAGCGGAGGTGGTGGAGGGGGCGGAGGTACTGGCGGGGGTGGAGGTGGAGGTACCGGCGGGCTCGATGTGGTTCCGACGGACTTCTCCGATCGCCTCGTATCTGCGGTTCCCGCGATGGATCGCAGTGGAGTCGATCCCATCGACGACGTGCTCGATCTCGCGTGGCCGACCGGTGATGCGACATGGGCGATCGATCAACGCGGAAGCGTCTTCGTCACGGGCGATCATGGCCAATCCTGGACGCCCGCCTGGACGAAGTCCGACATCCCGCTTCGCGGCGTATCCGTTTCTTCGAATCACGTCGTGTACTTGGTCGGAGACGAAGGCACCCTCCTTCGCTCGGAGAACAGCGATCAACACTTCGTGCAGATCCCTGCACCCACGTTCGACTTCAGCAGCGTGGCGACCAACACAGCTGGAACACTTGCCCTCATCAGCGACTACGAGGGTGCGCTTTGGCTGCATCGCGCTCACGACCTCGGCATCGCGTCGGTCGCCAGCGTCGGCGAATCCTTACACGGCACGGCAGTGAGCCCGTCGGGTGAGCGAATGGCCGCGGTTGGCGATTCCGGTGCGTGGCTCGAGACCGCGGACTTTGGACAGACGTGGATCGAACGTCCGGCACCCACCGAGCGGGACCTTCATGCAGTTGCGATCACCGAATCAGGCCTCGTCGCCGTGGGCGAGGCTGGCGTCGTCGTGTACTGGGACGCGTTCGGACCCGAGGTCACCGAGACCTTGAGCGATGACACCACCCTTCGTGCCCTCCACATCGACCCGGTCAGCGGCACCGGCCTCGCCATCGGGGACGCCGGTGCAGCCCTGTATACCGATGACCAGGGCCGCTCGTGGGTACCGACCGAAGCACCGTTCGCAGAGCTCTCGTGGCCGGGTTCAGGGTCGTGACGACGTCAGGGCATCATCTTCGGCGACGCCTTGGTTCGGTCAGTCGAGGGCCGCAACGTCCTTCAGTACCTCTTCGGCGTGCATGCCGGGATCGACCTGAGGGTAGACCTTCGCGACCTTGCCTTTCGCATCGAGCAAGAAACTGACCCGCGACGCGAAGCCGGCTCGCGTCGTCACTCCGAACGCTTGCGCCCACGCATGATCCTCGTCGGCAATCAGAGGAAACGGAAGCTTGTATTTTTCGGCGAATGCTCGATGGGCGTCATTCCCATCGGACGACACACCGACGACCTGCACGCCCGCAGTTGCGTAGCGCTCCCATACATCGCGAAACGCACAAGCCTCGGTCGTGCAACCGGGGGTGTCGTCCTTCGGGTAGAAGTACACGAGCGCCGGCTTGGTGAGGCTCCGAAGATCCACTACGCTGCCGTCATGTGCCTCACGGCGTAGCGCTGGGGTCTCTGATTCGGGCTGCAGCATGCCCGTTCCACCGTCGGGGCGCTCCGTCGCACGACAACCCGATCCATACATTGCCCCTACGAGAGCAAGCACGAAAGTGATTCGAAGGGTCATCAGCGGAGAATGCACCAAACGCCGACTGGGCGCCACGATGACCGAAGCCGTCGTAAAGTGACCTCGCTTGCGCCGGTTGTTCATCGCCCTTCCTTTTTTGTGGTGTACGTGGGGTTGCGCGGCTCTTCGCCCAGCCCGAGTGCCGATGGCCATCGAGCGGCACACGACTTACGGAGCCGAACGAGCGCGTGGCCTCATCATCTTGTTGCCGGGCTACGGTGACCGACCTCGCGAGTTCGTGCGACGGGGTTTCGTCGACCGACTGCGTCGTTCGTCCGCGCACTACGACATTGTCGCGCCGGATGCTCATTTCGGATACTACCGGACCGCGACGTTGATGGAGCGTCTCGCCCACGACGTCATCGCGCCAGCCCAAGCCGCAGGCTACCGCGAGATCTGGTTGGTGGGCGTGTCGATGGGAGGCTTTGGTGCCCTTTCCTACGCTGCTCGACACGAACGCGAGATCACGGGGGTTCTCGCGTTGGCTCCCTACTTGGGCGACCGAACGCTCCTCGACGAGATCGAAGCGGAGGGTGGTTTGCAGCGTTGGGAACCCGATCTCGATGTGACGTTCGACCCGCGCGAACGATTCGTCCGGGAGCTTTGGGCCTGGTTCAAGGAAAAGCCCGAGCGTCCAGGTCCTCCTTCGGTGTTCCTCGCTTGGGGTTCCGAGGACTCGTTGGCACGCCCGGCGCGCTGGGTCGCCAAGACACTTCCGAATGGACACACGGACCAGAGTCCGGGTGGTCACGGTTGGAAGATCTGGTTCCCACTGTTCGACCGCTGGGTCACTCGAACGCTCGAGGCGCCGCCGGAGTGACTTGGAGCGCTGGCTAGCGACCGGTGTGTTTGAGCCAATGCTCGACTTCAGCGAGTCGGGACATGCTGTCTTTGGCTCCGCGATAACCGTCGCGGGCGAGCTGGGCCAAGGTCTTGGCTCGCAACGGCTCACGCCCGGCGGAATCGAGGCTTCGCGCCAAACCGAAGCGCGCCGCCGCGAGCTCACCTTCGGAAGCACGACGTCGCTCGAGTGACTCGAGCGCCCGCTCGAAGGTCACGAGTGCCTCGGAGATCCGCCCTGCCCGAAGCAAGGACTCGCCGCTATTGACGAGCAACCGAGGGAGCTCGTGAGCATCGCGATCGTCCCGTGCGAGGACGTCGTAGATCGCGAGGGCTTGCTGGTGCCGCGCGATCGCTCCCTCGAGATCACCGCGACCGCGCAAGGCGGACGCAATCGAATCGAGCAACGAGGCAACCGCCGGATGCGACTCTCCGTACATCGCTTTCCGCGCAGACAATGATCGCTCGTAGGTTTCGATCGCGTCTTCGTCACTACGAGCATTTCCAACCCCTTCATCGAGGTCCTGGGTATCGCCCTCGTCCTCATCATATTCGTACACGAGGTCCAGCGCCGCAGAACTCCCGATCCGAATCCGGTCGCCTTCGCGCAACACTTCGACCTCCACTCGACGGCCGTTGACGTACGTGCCGTTCGTCGAACTGAGGTCGACGATCTTCGCCGTTCCGTCCGCATCGTGAAAGATCTTGGCGTGGCGGCGGGAGACCCCATCATCGACGATCTGAATATCGGCGACTTCCGTGCGACCGATGATCGACACGCCTTGTGCAAGTCGGTGAGTCGTCCCTTGATCCCGACCGGCGACGACTCTCACGAAGGCACGACCGCGGCGCCGCTTGGCGAGCGGCACGGACCGCTGATGGAGCGTCGCATCCGTAGGCAAGGTTCATTCAGTGTAGCTGCCTTTGGCGACGAAAGACCTCCACCCAGTGAACCGTGGCATGCTTTGGGCCTTCGATGGAGGAACTCCTGCGTTCACGTTCGGTCCGCACTTTGGCGTGGCTCGGCGATGCCGCATACGAGCATGAGGTTCGATGTCGCATCGCGAAGCGAGGAGACTATCCGACGGACCGTCTCGATGCCGTGAAGGCCGATGTCGTCCGCGCTCAGGCCCAAGCGTCGATGCTGGCGGAAATAGATCCAGCGCTCAGTCCCAGCGAACGCGATCTCGCACGCCGCGGCCGCAACGCGGCCCTGCCCACGTCCGCTCGCGGACGCAAGAACACCCGTGAGTATCGCGAGGCCACGGCGTTCGAGGTCCTGATGGCCCAATGGAGTCTCAGCGGCGAACTCGGGCGCCAACGCTTTCTGGAGCTGCTCGATGTACCACTCGAGGCCGCAATCGATCGAGCCCTCGCGAAGCGGCTCGCAAAACCGCGGCGAGGTTGACTGGAAACTTCGCCGGAGGGGCCAGCCCGTCGTGCCGAACTCAACGGACGACGGCGTCGGCTTCGGCTTCGACCTCGTAGACTCGCGCTGGCGGCTCCTTGAGATCCCAGACCAGGCCCACCCAGCTCATCGCTTTGAGACCATAGTAGGTCGGATCGAACTCCCACCAGAAGAATCCCTGACGGGTCGCATTCATGAAGTAGTGATGGTTGTTGTGCCATCCTTCCCCGAGGGTGATGATCGCAAGCACCCAGTTGTTGCGACTGTCGTCTCCCGTTTCGTATCGGCGACGGCCCCAGACATGCGACAGCGAGTTGATGGTGAACGTCCCGTGCCAGAGCAGCACGGTGCTGACCATGAACCCGATGAGCAGGCCAGGAAGCCCAGCCGCGAGCGTGCATGCGACTGCCAAAGCGATAGGCGGCACGACCCAATACTTATTGAGCCAAACAAGCTCGGGATACCGTTCCAGGTCCTTCACGCGAGCGAAGTCCGTCTCGTCGTTCTGGTCGTACAACCACATGATGTGGCTGTGCAGAAACCCGGTGTGGCGGGGTGAGTGTACGTCGTGCTCCGTATCGGAGAACTTATGATGGTTGCGATGATGCGCCGCCCACCACAATACTCCGCGTTGCGAGCTGGTCATTGCCGCGAACGCCATCAGGAACTGCATCACCCGACTCGTCTTGAACGTTCGATGGGAGAAGTAACGGTGATAAAATCCCGTCACCGCAAACATACGCAACCAATAGAGCGCGATACATAGCCCCCAAACGAGAGGACTCCCCCCGAGCCAAATCCCGTAAGCCGCACCGACATGGATGATCCATTGCGGGCCGCTGTTCGCCCAACCATAGTCAAGCCAACGCTGGGCGTTTTTGCCGCGAGGGGGGTACGTCACGCCGTCGAGCCTCTCGATCGTTTGCATGTGTGGGTGAGTTTGGCGAGGAACAGCGTCTTCAGCGGTCATACTCGCGTCCTCGCGTGTCACGGTTTGGTCGTTGACCCAGCGTGAACATGGCTGCGCAACCCTGCGAAACCAATGCTCCACCGCATGGAGAGAAGTTTCTGCGACATCCGTGTCAGTGCCTGCCAACCCCGGCTGGCAAGCCCGGACTTCCTCGTCATGGTGATCGTCGAAACCTCAAGCCTACAGGGGTGGCACGGCACGTGCATTTCCCAGCAACGTTCGACCGCAGCCACCTACCCGTCGATTTTCTTAACGACTCAATCCCTTGGCTTGCTCTGACTCAAACATTGGCTTGACTTCGACCGGATCTGAAGCCTCGTGTTCGACTCGCTTAACTTTACGAGAACGCGGTTCCTTCACATCCCCGGGCTATTGGCCCCCCGCTGCTCGACTTGGACTATCGCGTAAACCTTTGACTTGATCGCTTAAGCTTGGCTTGACGTGGCTGCGCAACGTTGCGTCAGAAACGTGTGCCCGAATCAATCACCCACCCACTCGGGCACGGGTGTCTTTGGCCTGGACTCGCAATGCGGGTCCAGGCACCGCTTTCTTGCCTCTCGCTGTGCGAGAATCACGTCTGGCGCTGCATGAGGTATTCCCGAAGGTGGGGTACGATCGGCATCGCCAGGACGTCTCGAAGCGAGCGAAACCCGGCCCAGACGATTTCCCGATTGTCGACTTGCACGGAGGGTCGTTGGTCGAGCGTGACCTCGACGATGATCACTCGGTCTTGACGATGCTCGAACAGCTTGGTCGCGTCGTAGACCACACGAGCTCGCGAAGGGGCCATTTCGACGCCGCACTCCTCGAAGAGCTCGCGAACTCCGGCTTGTTCCGGAGTCTCCTCCGGGCGGATGTAGCCGCCCGGCAGCGTGTATTGGGCGCGATACGAATTCTTGACGACGAGCAACTCGCCTTCGTTCCATACCGCCACGAGCGCCCCGCACGTCTCAGGTTTTCGAACGGACCAATACGCGCGCAGCATGTGGTGCGCAACGCGGTAAGCCGTCCGAAACCCTAGGTCGACAAGCTCCCCGGGCAGGGCCTTGCCCCAGGTTACAGCCAGCATGGCTGGCATTCAGCCACACGCGCGCGAGCACGTCCAGCGAGTGGACCTAGATGTGCCCCGCAGAAAACGGCCCAAGCGTCAGGAACGCTGTCAACATAACTCCCAGTACCCCAAAACGCTGATAGGCAAGACCTCTGTTGGCGTCCTTTTGGACAGAACCGATCCCAGGCCCGTATTTGCGCAAGATTGGTGGCATTGCTGTGACTCCACCGGGTCGATGTGCGAATTGCGTTTGACGGGACCCAGCTTCGGCCGTATACCTTTCTCACCTCTGATTTTGACCGTCAATATCAGAGAATCCCTCGTCCGCTCTGTACCCGCCCATACGGGCGACCCCGGATTCCCCGGGGTCGCCCGTGCCCGTTTTTGGCCTCGTAGACCAGGACGCCAGATCGCTCGACCGGATCGCCCGAGTAGACACTTTCTTTCATCCGTGGCAACTGAACTCGACCCCGTCGGGTGACGAAGTCGCGGACTATGCCGTCAGTGCAACAGTTCAGGCGGAGGACGTTCCTTCGTTTGCTCGGATTGGGTCTCTGCGGCCCCCTTGCGTATCGAATGGCTCAACTCGCCGACGCGGCTCCGAGCGCTCGTCCTGTGCGTTTGTTCATCTACTACGTGCCGCATGGCCTTCCGGTCGAACATGTCGAACCGCTGTCCGCCGCGACCGACGGCTCGTTTCTGAACGAATCCCTCATCCTCGACCCCTTCGTGCCGTACGCCGACAAGGTCACCGTCCTCCGCGGCGTTTCGATGAACGACGGTGCCGAAAATCATCCTGCCGTGATGGCTGCGCTGACCGGATTCCTCGAAGGCGGCCAAGTCGACTCGATCGACCTCACGATCGCAAAGTCGTTGGGCGTGACTGCCCACGTCATTGGAGCAGCCCCGTACGGCCGTTTGAGTGGTTTCGGTCGCGATTCGTATCTCACTCGACACGGTGCCTGGGTCCGCCCGACCGAGGACCCCGCCCAAGCGGCCAATGACTTGTTCGCGAACGTCCTCGCGGCGGGTGAGGATGCACCATCTGCGAATGATGCGGACTTTCGCCGACGAGCGTTGGCCCTGACCGAGCAAGAGCTGGAGATCGTGCATCAGTCCGTGGAAGGACTCTCCGCCGAGCGCAGCAAATTGAATCTCCATCTCGAGGCCATCCGCCACCTCAAGGCGAGTGACTCCGGCGGTATGTCGCCGCTGCTGTTGTCCTGCGAGTCGCGGCCCTCGTTGCCCTCGTTGGCTGCTCTCGCAGGTAGGGATGTGCTCGACCCCACGAATTTTGGTCGAGTGGTCGACGCCCATCTCGAGGTCGCGGCTGCGGCGATGGTTTGCGGCACGGCGCAGGTCATCACCATGCAGAACATGTGGACCAACAGCGACATCAACTTCGGTTTCGAGGGGGGCCCCGGGGTCGCAAAGCCGCATCACGATCCGGTGTCACACTCCAACGACATTGGCGGTCGGGCCGAGTTCGCCGCGTGTCAGCGATGGTTCTACGACCGGCTCGCTACGAAGATGCTGGCGATACTCGATCAACCGGACCCGGCGGATACGGACCCCAGTCGCACGGTGCTGGACAACTCGCTCATCTACATCTGCAGTGAAATCGCTGACGGGTTCAACCACAATACGAACGCGACCGAGGTCTGGGTCGTCGACCGAAACCGCTACACATATCTGCCAGCGATCTTGATCGGTGGAGCGGGTGGATATTTATCTCCCGGCCGTGTCGTGGACGTCTCGCGGTATCACACGGATCTACTCGCTACGCTCTGCGAAGCGATGGGCGCACCCGTGGCGCGGGTCGGAGAACAATCCGTTTCGGTGATCGACGAGGTCAAAGCGTGAGCCGAACGTTTCCGTTCCGTTCCCGTGCAACGCGGCGTTGCATCCGACTCAACGCGTGGCTCATGAGCCTAGGACTTGGATGTTCACCAGACCCGACGGCTGGAACCGCTGACGAGGATAAGGATGGCCTGGAGAGCGGCGATACCGTGGATTCGAGTACTGCTCCCGGCGATGAAGCAGGTGCCGTCGACCCGGCCTCTCGATGTTCGGAGTCTCGCATTGGGCCACCGATGCTTCGGCGACTCAATCGAACCGAGTACACGAACACGTTGGAGGGACTCTTTGACGGGCTCGCCGGCAAATGGTCCGGCGGCCGCATGGGCCCGGACCCCGTGTCGGACCTCGGATTCGACAACGATGCCGCTATCCTCGTCGTCAGCGATCAAGTCGCAAAAGAGATCCTCGCGACCGCCGAAGAAGTCGCCGACGTCGTGACGTCGCAAGGCATGCTCGAGACGGTGGTTCCGGAGTGCACGGATTTGTCCGATGCTTGCGCAACGAAATTCGTTGGCCAACTCGGTCAACGCCTGTTTCGCCGGCCCCTGACCGGTGACGAAACCGCACGTTACCTCGCGCTGTTCGACTCGGTCACAGGTGATTCCGATTTCGGCACGGGACTCAAATGGACGCTCGTCGCACTGCTCGAATCGCCGTATGTCGTCTATCGTTCCGAACTTGGGGAATCTTCGAACGGTCGCTTTCGCCTGAGACCCCACGAAATCGCTACAGCACTGGCTTATGGTTTTTCGGGCGAGCCGCCCAGCTCCGAACTGCTCGAGCGCGCAGAACGGGGGGAGCTCGAATCCGCCACGGCTCGAATCGAGGAAGCGCGGCGACTCCTTGCGACGCAAAGCGGAATCGACGTCGTCCGCAGTTTCTTTCGCCAGTGGATCGACTATCACGAGGTTGAGGACCGATTACGCGACATTCCCCAGTTCGACGAGGTTCGCGACGATATGGTCAATGAAACCCGCCGATTCATCGACAAGGTCATCCACGACGAACAAGGTGATGTTCGCGACCTCCTGTTGGCCGACTACACGCTTCTCAACGGAGCATTGTCCGAATATTATGGCTTTGGCGGAGTCGAAGGGGTTCGGTTTGCGATGGTGTCGCGACCGAGCGAATGGGGTGTGGGGCTCCTCGCTCAGGGATCATTTCTCGCGACTCGCGCGCACGAGGGGTACTCGTCACCCACGCAGCGAGGGCTCACGATCCGTGAACAATTGCTTTGCCAGCCCCGTTCCGCGCCGCCCCCCGACGTTCCGCCGCTCGAGTTCGATGTCCTCGAGGCCACAACCACCCGTGAACGCTACGAGCTCGCCCACGCGTCGAACCCCTACTGCGCAGGATGCCACCGCCAATTCGATCCCGTAGGTTTCGCGTTCGAACACTTCGACCAGGGGGGCCGCTACCGTGCGACCGAGAACGATCATGCGATCGATGCCCACGGCTCCCTGAGGATCGGCGACCAAGTACTGGAATTCGATGGAGTCACCGATCTCGCCACGCAACTCGCCGCGTCTCCCGACGTGACGGACTGCGTGAGCGGCAGGCTCACGCTCTACACGTTCGGTGGTGCGAGCAGCGAAATCTGTGCGGCGGAAGACGCCCGCGCGGAACTCCAAGCCGGAGCGATAGGCATCGCCGAGTTCCTCGCTCGACTCGCGGGCTCGGAACACTTCATATTCCGCGACGAGGATTAGGCTCTCGCCTGCGACCCGTAGCAAACGACGCCACGAAACCCAGCCGGGGGCCCCAAGAGAACGAACATACGCCCTGCACCGGAGCGAACACGTCGTTGCATCTTGCGGTCGGAAACATCCCCGAAAAACCGACACCGAGGTCGAGATAGAGCGGCCCCACGAGTGCGACGAAGACTCCGGGTTCGGCTCGCCAATGACCAAACGTTCCCCCGTGATTATTGAATAGTGTCGGACCCATCCCAACCCGCAGATAGGGCGAGAACCTGGGTCGCCGAACGAACACCCATTGAATGCTGGGTGTAATCCGAAGCATGTTCGTGGGGACTTCGTCGTGCAGATTTGGAATCCGAGCCTGGAGATCCGCCGAATAGAGCAAGATCGTGTCCTCGAGACCGAGGCCGAGCGCCAGCCCGGGAACAACGAAATAAGTCAATCCGAGACCCACACCGAGCGAGACGAACTCTCGCGAGTAGCCGAACTCGATCGCTCCGCGGGGCGCGAGTGTGCCACGGGTCCATGGGCGATCGATCTCATCGCGGGGGGCCGACCCGGACGGCGCGGCGATCCACAGCTGTGCCGCTCCACACCACAGCGTGAGCGTCGAGCTCGCGAGCCCTCCGAGTGCCATCACCGCATCGTATGACTCGGTCTTTCGGGCAACCAGCATGTGCGCTTGGAGATCGCCGCGTTGAACCCGCCTTACGAGGCTTTCGAGCTCGATGCTGCAAGGTCGCGGAAGCTTTGGCGACGATTGGCCCCCAACGCCCTCGAGCGCGAATGTCGCAGGTCTGGGGCGTCGCGAACCCGGGCTCGCGCCCGAACATGCTTGACCGACGGGCGAGCGAGTATGCTAAGCAGCCCGCACGCATGAGCAGCGACGACGCGATCGAGTTCGAAGGAAAAGTCGTCGAGGTCCTTTCCGGTGGCACCTTCAAGGTCAACGTGGGCGAAGGGCACGACGTCATCGCCAAGTTGGCGGGGAAGATGCGCAGGTATCGGATCCGAGTGGTGCTCGGTGACCGAGTGACGGTCGCTGTATCCCCTTATGACCCCACGCGCGGACGGATCACGTATCGACCGCGGTAGTCAAGCCGTGAAGCCTGCGGCGCTGACATCGATTTCGCTTTGGCGCCGCCCCGTTGGTATCGCGCGCTCCGGGCTGAAGGGCACAAGGCCGAGGGGCATCACGCCGTTCGGCGGGTGAATGCGCTCGCGCAATCGAGGCAGTGCGGCCTCTGGCTCAAGTGAGATATGTTTGCCGGGACTCGGTTCGCCGCAAATGCATCGAGACCGTCCCTTTCCAACCCGCGCTGACCACCTGCCGCTTCCTCGCGGTCGGGTGCCTTGGATACGAGCGCGAGGTTGCTCAACCCGAGCAGGTCGATAGGCAGACTTGTTGTGCCCACCGACGACCTATTTCCCGCAGGCTACACGCTCGGTCGGCATCGCATCGAGCAGCGTCTTCGCGATGGCGGCATGGCGACCATCTATCTTGGCCACCACGTCGCGACAGAAGCGAAGGTTGCCATCAAAGTTCTGCACCGTCCCTACGCAACGGCGCCGGAGTTCGTCGCCCGATTTGCTCGCGAAGCGCAGGTGATGGGACGTCTTTCGGGTTGCCCTCACATCGTGGCAGTTCACGATGTCGGTCGATTGCCCGACGGACGCGGGTATTTGGTCATGGAGTACGTTCGCGGCCGAGACCTGGACGACATCCTCGCTGAACTCGGCGAGCGAAGAATGGCGATCGTTCGCACATGTCAAATCATGCGGGACGTCGCGTTCGGAGTCGACACGGCCCATCGCCAACAGATCGTCCATCGCGACGTCAAACCACCCAACGTGATGATCGAAGATCACCGCGGGCGAGAAACCGCCAAAATCCTCGACTTTGGAATCTCCGCCGATCTCGGCGTGAAGGGTCAAGCACAGGGGCTCACCGCCATCGGAGCGGTGATCGGAACCCCCGAGTACATGGCGCCCGAGCAAGCGACCGGGGCCAAGGCGTCTCCATCGTTCGACATTTATGCCATGGGGATCATGATGTTCGAAATGCTGACGGGACGAGCCCCGCCCGTGAAGGGATGGCGTGCCGGCACACTTCCCCCCGTGTCCACGCTCCGCCCGGATGTTCCTCCCGCGCTCGAGCGACTCGTCGCCGAAGCCTTACGGCTCGATGCTTCCGCGCGGATCCAGTCCGCGTCCGAGGTTGCCGAACGACTGAACGATATTCTCGAGTCCTGGGATCGCTCCGACCCGGAAGCGATGCGCGGACAACGACTCGCGGGAGAATCGGTGATCACTCTGGTCTCTCTTCCGCTCGGCCCCCACCGCCCATCGGCGGTGCCGACAACACCCGTACATCCATCGGAAGTTCCGTCCCCGGGCTTCCACTCCACAATTCGCACGGCTCCAGCGCCATTGAACCCGCTGACGACCCGACCTCGCGCCTTGCCACCGCAATCGCTGGCCTATGGTGCGATCCCCGGTTCAACCCCCGCAGGGCTTGATGCCGGCTCGGCCCGGTACCCAGCCCTCGCCCATCCCCGCACCCAACCTGCACCCGGAAAAACACGGATGTACACCGCGGGCCAAAGACCACTGCAGCCTCAGGTTGGGCCGGGAACACAAGCCGCCAACGGAGCCGTTTCTGCACCACCGCGGCTCGTTGAGTATCGACCGAGCGAACGAACCACCGATGGTGCGTCCGTGCGAAGAAACGCAGCGCCGTATCGTTCGCCTCTCGCACGTGCATTCGTCGTTCTCGCGATCTCGGTAGGTGCACTCGGCTTCTTCGCGATCGGAGCGGCGGGTGCCGTACTGCTGCTTCGACATTTCGACACGCCGATCGTCCCGTCCGACATCAAACGCGCCGGCAACACCCCATAACTCGAGCGGTTCGCGAGGGGTTCGATCGACCGTTCTCGGCATCTTCAGCCGTAGTGCGAACAGAACCGCTAGCGCCAAGTCCGCACGCATTCGCAAGAGCCTGAGCACGGGCGGTTTCCTATTAGAGTGTCCCACAAAGGGTGCGATGATGTCCGTATGGAACAAAATCTGCTCTCGTCGGCGGCTCGCCTGGCGAGTTTCTTCTGCCTGAGCTTAGGTACGTTCACGGCTTGCACCCCCGCACCCGGGGTCGTCGCGGTGTGTCGGAGGGATCGCGACTGCGAACCGTACGGCGACGAAGGTCGATGCGAAGAAGACAAGGGTTTCTGCACCTTCGCCGACGAAGACTGTGAAGCCGGACGGCGGTGGCATGTGGGCGCCGGAGAGGGGCTTGCCGGTCAATGCGTGGAACCGGGCTCCGAGTATGCAGACAACGGAGATGAACCCAATGAGTCCACCGGTAGCGAGCTTCCCGATGGCACGACGGGTACGAGCGATCCAACGAATCTGACCTCCGTCGACGTATCGACGGATACGATGATGGGCAATGACACGCTCCCGCCGATGACCGATTCGACCGGTATGCCGAGTCCCGACACTGGGTCCGACACCTCCGACTCGACGGGTTCCGCGGGTACCGATTGTGCGTCGATCTATGGAGCGGTGGCCGGATTCGAACTTTGTGTCGAAGCCGAAGGAAGTTGCGAGTTCTCGGCGATCCTCAACAACGAAAGCTGCGAGGCATTGTGCACCGGACTCGGCCAGACGTGTTCGGGCGCGCGCCTCAATCCAGCAGGAGGAGGATGTGTCGCGGATCCGGGCGATGCCCAATGTGGTGACACCGCAATGGATCAGATTTGCATCTGTAGTCGATAGACGTCGAGGGTGAGAGCTCGCCCCACGCCGCGCGATCGCGCCCGTCGTAGAGTTGACGGATTACGCGATCGCGTTTCGTTTGGGTAGATCCCGACGAGCGCGAACGAGATCCTTCCCTCCTAAGCACCCTCGGGCTCGGGCATGAGTGCAGCCGCTGCCTGATTTCGCGTTATTCTCTACCTCACGTGTCGAAGTTGGATCAGCTGCTGACCTACCTCGGACGCAACGAGGCCCAAGCGCTCGTGTTCCGAACGGGGAATCCCGTCAAACTTCAAACCATCAATCGCGTGATGCCCTTGACCGCGGGTCCGCTCTCGAGTGCACAGATCCGACGATTCTTCGAAGGGACCGAAGCTGCGATTCACATTCCGGAGTACGACGAAGACGATGCGACGCGCGAGCTCGAACTCGTCGGCCGCCCATTCGCGGTCACGATCGGTCAGCTCGCGGGGATTTTGGAGATCCGAGTCTGTGCAGTCTTGCCTACCGAGAATCCTCGGGCGCGCGCGGCCAAAACACCCACACGCGACATTCCGACCTCGGAACTCTCTTCACGACCCGAACCATCGAAGGCCGTGCCCCTTCCCACGCGCCCGTTCCCGACTCATTCACTGGCTTCTGAGCCCGATCGCGAACCAAGACCAGCTCTGGCCACGAACGAGCTCAAAGCCGCGTCCTCACAACTTGCACAATTGCTCTCACAGGCCCGCCAACACGGTGCGAGCGACGTGCACTTGACCTCGAATAGTCCAGCTCGGGTCCGTCGGTTGGGCGCGCTCGAACCCGTCAACGTCACGATTTCGCACGATCGCCTCCTCGCCATGCTCGAACCGTTGCTCGGGCCGCGGGACAGCGAGCAACTCCGTGACCGAGGCTACGCGGATCTCTCGATCACCATCGAAGGTGCGGGCCGTTTGCGGGTCAACGTGTGTCGCCAGCGAACCGGCCTGAAAGTCTGTTTCCGCCTCATCGTGAGCCAACCGCCCGACATCGAGACATTGGGACTGCCGCCCGAGGTCCGCAAGCTGACCCTGCAGCACCAAGGGCTCGCGATCGTTTCGGGCCCCAGCGGACACGGCAAGACGACCACCATGTCCGCGTTGGTCGACATGTTCAATGCTTCGAAATCCGACCACATCATCACGGTCGAAGACCCTGTCGAGGTCCTCCACCCGCGCAAGCAAGCGATCGTCACCCAACGAGAGGTCGGCGCTCACACGGAGAGCTTTCAGACGGCACTTGCAGCCTCGTTGCGCGAGGACCCGGACGTGATCGCCATCGGTGAGTTGCGCGACCGCGAGACCGTCGCCATGGCCCTCGCGGCATCGGAAACCGGTCACCTCGTGCTCGCCACCATGAGCACACCGTCCGCTTCCAAAACCATTGGTCGCTTGATCGACTTGTTCCCCCCGGACGACCAGTCGCAGGTCAAGGCAACGCTGGCGGGAGCACTCAAACTCATCCTCAGCCAACGTCTGCTGCGACGTGCCGATGGACGAGGCATGGTGGCTGCGTTCGAAATGGTCACTGGCAACATCCCGCTTTGGACGTTGATTCGCGATGACAAGCTGTTCCAGCTCCCAAGCCTGCTCCAGCGAGGTCGCAGTTATGGCATGATCCGACTCGAGGACTCGCTCGTCCAGCTGCTCCACGCGGGGGTCATCACCGAAGACGAAGCCTTCGTGTTCGCAGAGGATCGTCGCGCGATTGAAAACGCTCGGCCGGCTCCGGCTCCCACGGCCGCGGAAACGGCCGCAAGTGGGGGCCGTTTCCGATTCGGTCGAGGAACTACATAGGATCTCGATGCCGGCGATCGATATCTACTTCGAAGAGCTGCTGAGTCGCGGAGGATCCGACCTCCACCTGGCAGCCGGATACCCTCCAACGATTCGACTGCGAGGAAGGCTGGAGCCGATTGCGGAGCAGTGCCTCACGGCACAACACATGGAACCGCTCCTCTTCGAATTGCTCGACGACACGCGGCGCGCTGATTTCGAGCGGCGACACGATCTGGATTTCGCGTACGCCTTTGGCACTCGAGCTCGTTTTCGAGCCAACTACCTCATGAAAACGAGCGGGATGGGTGCGGTCTTCCGTACGATTCCAAGCAAGATTCCAACCGTCGACGCACTCGGCGTGTCCCCCGCGATCGTCAGCCTGGCCAACCGTCGAGCAGGGCTCGTGCTCGTCACGGGCCCCACCGGCAGCGGCAAGAGCACGACCTTGGCGTCGCTCATCTCGCACATCAACCATACGCGATCGGGACACATCCTCACGATCGAAGATCCGGTGGAGTTCGTTCATGAGCCGGTTCGATGCCTGATCACGCATCGCGAAGTCGGCGTGGATACTCCGAGCTTCTCGGACGCGATTCGGAGCGCGGGTCGAGAGAACGCGGACGTGATCCTCGTCGGTGAGTTGCGGGGCCAGGAAACGATGCGACTTGCCCTTCAATTGGCAAGTTTCGGGGTTCTCGTCTTCGCGACGGTGCACACGAATTCCACGGCTTCGACGATCGACCGTTTTGTCAACGCGTTCTCCGCAAACCAGCAACAAGCCATCCGCGGAATGTTGTCGGATGCGCTGGCTGGGATCGTCGCGCAGCAGCTATTGCGCACGGCAGATGGGACGGGCCGGGTGGCGGCGCACGAGATTCTCGTCGCCAATACCGGGATCGCTGCAGCGATCCGTGAATCGAAGACATCGCTCATTCCCAGCCTCCTGCAAGGGGGCCAACGCGACGGCATGCAGACGATGGACAAGGCGCTCGAACGATTGGTCAACGACGGCAAGATCAACGCCGAAGACGCGGTCGCGAAGGCACTCGACAAGGAGAGCTTTGCCAAAATCCCCGCCGTGCAACGCCAGCTGGACGCAGCGGCCCACGGATAGTGGCCTACGCCCAGCAAGGGACACCGCTCTGGAAACCGCGACCTCTAGAGGCCTTGCAGCACTTGCATCGCGAGGTTTTGCCCCCACTGCTGGCCCGCCTGCATGGACTCCTGAACGAGAACCGATTGTTTGCTGGCCAACGTCCGCCCCGCGGGACTCGAATAGAACGCAATCGCGGCATCGAGCGTCGGAGCGTCCAGGTGCTTCATGTAGATCGGTACGATCAAGTCGACCAGCTGCGAAGGCTGGGCGAGTTGCTTGAACTTCTCCGCAAAGCCGGGCGGCAGGTTCGGCATCGTTGCGAATTGATCCATCATCGCATCCGCGACTTGCTTGCCCATGTCACCGGCACCTGTGAGCTCGAGTAGCTTGCGAACCTTCGCTTCTTTGTCCTCCACGGAGGACTCGACGCGAGCGGCTCGTGCCGATGTCACGAATTCCGGTCGAACTGCCGTCATAACGGCCAGCAGGCCAATCGTCGTAACCATCGCGAGGCGAAACCGAACCACGTTTCTCATGACCTGTTCGTACCACGCTATCCGCAGAGCTAGTCGGCCTGCTTCATGCTGCCCTTGTGTTGGGTCTCGCGACGCGGGTGAGGAGCCAGAGGATTCGCACGAAGAACTTCTCCAAACCAAAAGGTCTGGTCGAGTTCGCGACGCAGTGCGAGAAGCTGCTCCAACGGGTGGGTGGTGGAACGAGTGGGGCATTCCGGCAACATGAGTGGTTGCACAATCAAGACTCGTGCCAACCATCATCGAATCGAGAACAATTCCGTTCGCTAGAATGAAACGATGGCCACGGCCGGATGAGACAACGTTTTTTGCAACTTCGGGTCGGTGAACACGAATGGCACCGCACGAACTTCAACTCGTCTCCACCGACCGTCCTGTAACTCGACAAGGAGATTTCAAACGAGCAAGGCTGTTTGGCCCGCGGGCTGGCCTGGATGACTCGACTTTGGGCCAGTTCGGGCGCACGCAGTTCGATCTCAGCCAAGCCCGTGCTCGGTTCGCCGATCTTCGATCCAGATGTTTTGAGAATCCGAAACGACAAGGATGGGCTCCGCGAGCGCGGGATCTCCGACCATGTCGAGCGATGTTTTCCATCACTTCGCTAGCGAACGTCGTCGGTTGCACTTTCGACATCTGCACGCTGCATCTATTGCGCGAAGCAGGGAAAGCCCGATCCAAAGTTGTGCAGCGGTTCCGCTGCTGCATTCCTTGCGGCGACACGAACCGTCTTCGTTGGTGTGTCGGACGCCGCCGCATTCAACGCGCGGCAGATCTACGACAAAAGCAGCAACCGAGGAGCTTCATCACACGAAGCCCGCGACCCGAACAAGCGAGAAGACACCTTGGGGATGGTGCAGCTCGAGCTCGAAGGTGACGACTCGCGAGCCGTCACCTCCGTGACTTCAGCTCAAGCTTCGGCCGATACCGCCGACGACGGATGATCGTGGCCGCTGCACGCCGTAGCTTCCCCGGCGGCTCTTGGATGACGCAGTCGATCGGCGTGAACCATGGCTTCGGTCTCCGCGATCGACGGAAGCTCAACGAATACATCCCCTTCGATGACCTTCACGGGAAAGGTCGCGACGCTGTATTTGTCATTCGTCAAACAGCGACCATCCTCCAACGAGAATGTGTTCTTGTGGAGCGGACACGCGACTTTGGGCGTGCCGTTGTGATCGCCGATGATGCCCCGCGCGAGCACCATGTCTCGTTTGTGAGGACACTCGTTTTGGACTGCATACCACTCGCCCTTGGACGAAAAGTTGAACACTGCGATCTGGGCCTTGCCATACTTGACCGCCATCCCCGCGTTCTTGGGGAAGTCGACTTCTCGTGCGACCTTGATCCACTTGGTCTTCGCATCGGAGAGGATCTGCGGAGCTTTGGGCTCGGCATCACCCTTGACCCAGTCAGTTGGCCGATGCATCTCTCGTTCTTGAACGATCTCGACCGTAGAGTCGCCGTCCTCGGAATTGACGTAGTGACGGAACTTCGCCCGTAGCTCGGGATTCCGGACGACCGACTGCCACTCGCATTGGTACGTATCGACGAGATACTGCATCTCTCGCTCGAGATCGGTGGCGATCCCCAAGCTGTCTTCGAGCACGACCTTACGGAGCTGTTCGATGCCCCCTTCGAGCTTGTCGAGCCACACGCTGGTTCGCGTGAGGCGATCCGCCGTCCGGATGTAATACATGATGAAGCGATCGAGATAGCGGATCGCATCTTCCTCCGCGACATCGGCGACCAGCAGATCGGCATGCCGGGGTTTGGTCCCGCCGTTGCCGCACACGTAGATGTTGTAACCGCGTTCGGTCGCGATGAGGCCAAAGTCCTTGCTCTGCGCCTCGGCACATTCACGCGTGCAACCGCTGACCGCAGACTTGAGCTTATGCGGCGAGCGAACGCCTTTGTATCGGTTCTCGACGCGAATCGCCATCGCGACGGAGTCTTGGACCCCATAGCGACACCATGTCGAACCAACGCAACTCTTGACCGTACGCAACGCTTTACCGTAGGCGTGACCGGATTCGAACCCCGCCTCCCCTAATTCTTCCCAAATACTCGGAAGATCGTTCACGCGGGCGCCAAACAGGTCGATCCGTTGGCCCCCCGTGATCTTGGTATACAAGTTGTATTTCTTGGCGACGACGCCGAGTGCAATCAGTTTCTCTGGGGTGATCTCTCCCCCCGGGACCCTGGGAACGACAGAGTAGAGGCCTTGCCGCTGAATGTTGGCGAGGAATCGATCGTTCGTGTCTTGGAGATGGTCATGACGCACGATCAGGTCGTTGACCACGCTCGCGAGAATCGAAGCCACCGTGGGTTTGCACGTTTCGCAGCCATGACCCGACCCACAAGCTTCGATCGTCTCCTCGAAGCTCCGGAAGCCTCGAACCTTGATGATGTGATAGAGCTCCTGCCGCGTATAGTCGAAGTGCTCACACAGGACGCGTCGTACGGCCTTCCCCAGTTTGGCGAGCTCGACGTGGAACAAGTCCGTGACGAGAGGCATGCAGCCACCACAGCCCGTCCCAGCACGCGTCGCCGTTTTGATCTCCGCGAGTGCAGTCACGCCCTCGCGCATCAGGGAACAGATGGCCCCTTTGGAGACATTGTTGCAGGAGCACACCTGCATATCGTCGGGCATCTCGGTCTCGGCCGCGGAACCGCCACGCGACCCGAGGATGAGTTCCTCTGGCGAATCCGGCAGTTTCGCCGCCGTCTTCGTGAGATGCAGCAATCGGGCGTACTCCGACGCATCTCCGACGAGACTGCCGCCCAGCAAATGGCGACTGTCGGAGGACAAAATCAACTTCTTGTAGGTCCCTTTGACGAGATCTTGAAAGACGATGACGCGATCGGACCCGGCGAGAGCATCTCCGAAGCTCGCCACATCGACGCCCATCAACTTCAGTTTCGTCGACATGTCCGCCCCCTCGAACGAGGAGGGCTGGCCAACCACGTTCTTGGCGGCGACATCGGCCATTTCGTAACCTGGCGCAACCAGGCCGTAGATCATGTGCCGGTGCAAAGCACATTCACCGATCGCGAAGATGTTGGGATCGCTCGTCCGGAGCTCGTCGTCGACGAGGATGCCGCCGCGATCTCCGACCCGAAGGCCCGACTCGACGGCGAGCTCGTCGCGAGGCCGAATGCCCGCCGAGATCACGACCATATCGACGTCCAGCCGTTCGCCGTCTTTGAACTGCAACCCGCTGACCGTTTGGTCGCCCAGGACCTGCGCAGTATTGCGATTGAGGTGGACCTGCACACCCAGCTGGCGAATCTTGTCCGCCAGCACGGCGGCACCGGCATCGTCGAGTTGGCGAGGCATGAGTCGTGGAGCGAATTCCACCACGTGCGTCTCGAGACCGAGATCGAGCACCGCTTTGGCGGCCTCGAGGCCGAGCAAGCCGCCTCCAATCACCGCCGCACTTCGACACTGCTTCGCAAATAGGATGATCGCTTCGAGATCTTCGATCGTTCGATAGACGAAGACCCCAGGCTTATCCAACCCTGGAACCGGTGGAACGAACGGCCGTGAACCCGTCGCCAGGACCGCAAAGTCATAGTCCAGTTCTCGGCCACGGTTCGTAAGGACGCGACGTCGATCACGATCGAGCTGAACCACGCTCTCGTTGAGCAGAAGCCTGACGGAATTCTGCTCGTACCAATCGAGCGGGGCCAGACAAAGGTCTTCCGGGTTCCGAGTGTCGAAGAACTTGGTCAGTCGTACTCGGTCATAAGCGGGTCGTGGCTCTTCGCCGAAAGCGACGAGCTCAAACTGATCTGCAGAACCATATTCCTGCATGCGTTCGCAGAATCGCAGGCCGACCATTCCATTGCCGATTACGACAACGCGCTTCTTGCGCAACTTGGTCGCCACCATGCCTGGTCTCAGCATCGTATTCATTGGGGAGCTCTGCTCGAGTCCTAACCTCCCCGTTTGCGGTTGTCGCCCGAGATCTTGAGAAAATCATCGGATTGAACATTCGCAAATGTCTTTCCACGAGGGAACAGACCACCACTTGGTTGGTTTCTGGGCGCCCCCCCACCAGAACGGTGTTCCTTACGTTGTCGTCGGGTTTTCGGCGGCCGTCGAGCGGCGTTGCGCGATGCAGATCTGACGGCGCTTTACCCGAAACTGCGGCTTTCTGGTGGACCTACGCGTGGGTCATCGCCTCGCCGATCACGACATCCGCGTAGGATTCGAAGGAAGATGCAAGTGTCACCATTCCTCGTGTGCGGGGATGTGTGCACACACGATTTGAACGCAATCGACTATTCGAGCAATGCCAGCAGTTCTTGGCGAGTGATCTGAGCCGCCTGCCCCGATTCGCCGACCGCCGCTTGTGCCAATTTTCGTTTGCGCTCTTGCAGCACCAAAATACGCTCTTCGACCGTGTCGCGTGCCACCAATCGATGCACGATGACCGGCTTGTCCTGCCCAATGCGATGGGCACGGTCGGCAGCTTGATCCTCGACGGCAGGGTTCCACCAAGGATCGAGCAAAAACACATGATCGGCAGCGGTGAGATTGAGCCCCACACCACCTGCTCGCAACGAGATCAACATCACCGGCGGACCCTCGTCCGATTGAAACCTCGCAACGACGGCTCCTCGATCTCGGGTCCCACCATCGAGCCGCACGAAGCCCATTTTCGCGCTGCGTAAATGTGGCTCGACGAGGTCGAGCAACCCGGTCCATTGCGAAAACACCAAGGCTTTGTGCCCCTCGGCAACTGCCTCCTCCAACGTCTCGAGCAAAAGCTGAAGCTTGGACGAAGCCTTCGACGATGACTCGGCCTGGCCGGGCACGAGGGCAGAATGGCAAGCCGCCTGACGCAATCGGAGCAATGCCTCGAGGACCGCCATCACATCCCCGCCGTGTCCGAGCTTGTCGAGCACCGCTTCTTGTGTCGCCGCTCGGACGGCATCGTAAAGCCGTCGTTCGTCGGGATCGAGTTCGCAACGCAGCACGACATTGGTCCGTGGCGGAAGTTCGGCTGCGACTTCGGCCTTGAGCCGCCGAAGGACGAACGGGCGAATGCGTTCCCGTAGCATTTGTGCGGCCCCCTCGTCGCCCAATCCGATCGGACGCACGAATCGGTCGTTGAAATCCGAGAGTCCCGCCAACAACCCCCGGTTCAGGAAGTGAAACTGACTCCACAGATCATCGAGGCGATTCTCTACCGGCGTCCCCGTCATGGCGATACGAAACCGAGCGGGAAGGCGGTACGCAGCGCGTGCGGCTTGACTCGAGGGATTCTTGATCGCCTGCGCCTCATCCAAGATGACGGTGTCCCACGGCTCGCGAATGAGGGCTTCGATATCCAATCGCAAGATGGCGTACGTGGTGAGCGTGATATCGGCTGTCGCATCGAGGGTACGCGCTCCGCCGTGATAGATGCAGGTCACGAGCGCAGGCCGAAACTTTGCGATCTCTGCGGCCCAGTTGTGGAGCACGCTCGTGGGTGCGACGACCAACGTTCGACCCCGTAAGGCACACAACGCCTGGATGGTTTTGCCCAACCCCATATCGTCGGCGAGCAGACCCCCGAGTTCGGCTTCACGGAGGAAGCAGAGCCAGGCAACCCCACGCCGCTGATAAACCCGCAAGTCCGCGGTCAAGTCGGCCGGGAGCGACGGCTCCGGAATCCCCGCGAAACCCTCTACCAAGGTCCTCAGGCGATCGAACTCGGGGGGCGGGGGTTGATTGAGCGATTCGCACAGTGCGGCAAGATCGGCCGTCGCCCAAGCGGCCGCCTTGCCGCGACCTTCCCGAACGGCCTCTCGCGCGGCCAAGAGTCCCGCGACGCGATGGCCGTGCTGAGCGAGCCATTCCGTGGGCACCCGCCCAAACCCCCCTTCGAGCAACGGGGCATAGTCATCGCCCTGCTCCCAAGCCCGCACCACCGCCGCGGCATCGATTCGTCGCTCGGGGCGAGGGCCGTCTCCTGTACCTTCGTCGCTGTCGCGCGATTCGAACCAGAGGCCAAAGGCACCATCTGGACCCACCTCGAGATGGGGTTCGAGGTCTCCAACCGCGTAGAAGTCTCTGTGCGCTTCGCCGACGAGGTCGACATCCTCGTCGCCGCGCAATCGCTCCGTCACCTGAATCGCTTTGCTCGGCGGCAGGATCACTTTGTTGCCGAGCTCGAATCCCAAATCTTCGAGCTGTTTCAGCAGCACCTTTTCCAACCGCAGATTGCGTAGCGGAACTTCCCCGTCCACCAGCATCGTCAACCGTTCGCGATCGACCCGAGCCACGGCAGGATGGCCATACACGATCGTGGGCAACACGGTGAGCCCATGTTCATCGCGAGCGGTGGCGAGTTCGATCCGAGGACGCAGCGTGCGACTTCCCGGCAGCTCTGGAGCGTCGATCACGACGTTGATGTTTCGACGCAGTCGAGGAAGTAAGTCCCCAACCAAGGTTCCGACCTCGGATGCACGAAACACACGTCCTTGACGAAGCGCTCGAAAATCGACCTCGGACAGCCCATGAGGTCCGATCGGATGGACGATTCGTCCGCTGCGGAGCGCGCCGTTTTCATAGATCGTGCTGACATCACGGTCTTGTTCGAGACGCACGACGAAACTCTCTCGTTGTTCGGTCACCCGTACCGAAAGCCCACAGCTCGGTCCCCCGATCTCGGCCGACTCGCCGTCGAGCGTCAACGTTGGCACCCCTTTGAGGGCCTCGAGGACCTTCGGCATGAGGTTGCGAGGGATCACGCCACCGGGGAACGTCCCCACGATTTTCTCGAACCGTTGATCATCCGGGGTTGCGACGAACTTGGGGACCTTGGTCTTCCCCGCTTTCACGCTGGCAAGGGTCCCGTTCAACACCACGTCGGTGCCTCCACTCACGACCACTCGGCGCAACACGAGCTTGCCGCTCCTGCCGTCGAGCCGATACGCAAGGTGGCCGGGCGCATCGCCTTGACCCATGGTCGGAAGTGGCTTGCCCTCTTCACGCGCCTGTTTGAGCGCAATCGCTGCCCCAGCGACATGGGCACACGCGTCTTCGCGCGTGTTGCAATCGCACGTCCAGTCGATCTCCTCCGGAAACAACGTGACTTCGACGGAGTTGAGCCCGCCTTGGACGGCGACTCGCATGAGAACTTCGTCGCCATCCGGGCTCTGTTGTGTGATCACGTTTGCCCGCGCCAGCTCTACCCCGCGCGACCAAGTGGCGGGGGAGCATGCATCGCGGATGGCCTGCAGCAGTTTCTGCATGCGGCTCCTTCACTTCAGTAACGAGGGATCGACGGATCGACTTCCTGCGACCAACCGTCAATGCCTCCGGAGACATTGTACACCTTGGTGAAGCCTTGCTCGAGGAAGTGGATCGCCGCCTGATGGCTCCGCATCCCGTGGTGGCAATGGAAAACGAGCGGAGTGTTCTTCGGCAGCTCCATCAACGCATCGAACGCTTCGCGATCGAGCAACGTGGTGCCTTCGATCATGGCTCGCGCACGCTCTTCGGGGGTTCGTACGTCGAGAAACCGAGCCCCAGGATCCCGCTCGATCATCGCCTTCGCCTCCGCGGGGCTGATCGGTTGGACCCGCGGCGGTGCATGGGGATTGTCGATGCGAAACCCCGACTCGGGCGCCGTCGCATAGTCGATCGTCACCCCGTCGAGTTTCCGCGCACTTCCGGGATCGATGAGCAACACGATGCCCGCGGACTCCACCCGAAGATCCGATGGCTGCGGGCTATCGAGCGCGAGATCGTGGCGAAAATTGCCGTCGACCGAAAGGCGCAGGACTTCACCCTCCCCCGCTTCCTCGAGCGCTTGCGCAAAGACTTCCGCCGCGGCCGGAGTGATCACGATGGATGGGGCTTCAGGTCGCCTCACGGCGTCGCCCAAGGTCTTCACCAGTTCACCATCCTCATCGAGCTGGCGAATGATGTCGCAGCCGCCGACGAACTCACCGTCCACATAAAGTTGCGGGATCGTTGGCCAGTTGGCGTAACGCTTGACGCCCTCACGGATCTCGGCGTCGACCAGCACGTTGTGGGTGGTGTATTCTGGAAGATACTGATCGAGGAGACCCACTACGGTGGCCGAAAAGCCGCATTGGGGCGCTGTGCGCGTTCCCTTCATGAAGAGGACCACTTTGTCCGCTTTGACCAGTCGCTCGATCTTCGCGGTGTCTATACGCCCCTCCGGGGCTGAGGGGGCACGCCCCGCGGGGCCTGAGGTTTCGGACTCACCCATTCGTTTTTCCTTCGGCGGATGGTACTTCCCTGGCTCGAAAGCGTCCATGCAGAACACGGCGTTGTGCGCGACGCTGCACTGAGCAGGCCATGGTTTTGCCATGAAACTCGATGTCGAACTCTCGGATGACCCCATCCTGGCCCTGCAACGATGGTACGCCCAGGCCTCGGACACGTTGCCGCGCGACACTGCACATCGGATCGCGCTCGCTACCGCAGAGCCGAACGGGCGTCCGTCCGTGCGAATCGTGCTCTGTCGGCAGGTGGACGAATCGGGTCGTCTCTATTTTTACACGAACTACGAGAGTCGTAAGGGGCAACAGCTCGCGAGCAACCCGTACGCAGCGGTTGCGTTTCACTGGCCATCTCTAGGCCGCCAGTTGCGCGTCGAGGGGCTCGTGGAACGCACGTCCTCGGAAGTCTCCGATCGCTACTGGGCCGGTCGGCCTCGCGAAAGCCAATTGAGCGCGCTCGCGTCCCCTCAGAGCACCACGATCGCGGGTCTCGGAGAACTCGAGACCAATCGTGCAGCCCTTGGAGCTTCCGACGGCGGACATCATCTCCCGCGGCCAGATCACTGGGGTGGTTACCGCTTGGTTCCCGCCGAGATCGAGTTCTGGCAAGAAGGCGAGTCGCGTTTTCACTCGCGGATACACTTCTGCTCGACCGGAGGACGTTGGGCGAGCCGATACCTCGCTCCCTAACCTATTTTTCAGATCCGGGCAGCTCTCGCCTTTGCGAAATGCCGCTCGAAGCTTACCTTCACGCGCGAGACTTCTTCGTGCCAGACATTCCCTACCCCATCCTCGTGATTCTCATCTTCGTGGCCATTCTCGTGGGCCTTTGGGTCGGCAGTCGAGCACGGGAGAGCGTCGACACCTACCGTAAGCGCGATGGCGGAGCTTCGTTCGCGACTCGGGCGAGACAAGTCGCCACGCGGGGGCTCGTCGCGTTGTGGCAATGGAATCGAGGACAGAAGCAAGACGACTCGTCGAGATCGAAGGACGACTGACGCGCTCGCCTCGAACTCACGGTTCACTCCGCGGGGAACGACACTTTCTTGGCGTCGCTCCGTGACTCGACCACGCGGCGCTCCCAGGCAGCTCGAACGGTCCATGGGGCGATCGGATCATTTGCCGACGCAGGACACAACTCGGCAATTGGGCATTGCTGGCAGTACGGCACCTTCGCGACGCAGACGTAGCGACCGTGCAGGATGAGACGATGACTGATGTCGACCCACGAACGGCGGGCAAACAACTTGCAAAGGTCTTCCTCGATCACAACGGGTTCGGTGGCGTCGGACAATCCGAGCCTCCCCGCCAAACGGGTCACGTGCGTATCGACGACGATCCCACTCGTGATTCCGTAGGCTGAGCCCAGCACGACATTGGCTGTCTTACGGGCCACCCCCGGCAAGGTCACCAGGGCCTCGAGCGACTTGGGTACCTCTCCCTCATACTCTTCGACCAAGACTCGGCTTGCTCGAATGATCGCACTCGCCTTCTGGCGAAAATAGCCGGAGGAGCGCACCACGACTTCGACTTCGTTCGCATCTGCGGAGCCGAGGGCAGCCGGCGATGTCCACCGGCGAAACAACTCGGGCGTGATCGTATTGATCGTCCGATCCGTGCTTTGGGCCGCGAGCATCGTCGCGACGAGCAATTGCCACGCGTCCGCAAAATCGAGTTCGACTTTTGGCTTCGGGATTGCGCGGGCCAGCCGCTCGCGAATCTTTGCGGCACGTTCCGACGCCGGCGGCAATGGCTTCGCCACCTCTTGACCGCGCCCACGGATCCGGTGACCCTGTCGAGACATGAAGCGTCGCGCTCCGAAGACCATTGCTGCCCAAGCCAAAGCCAACGTCAAGCGCCAGCGGAAGAAGAAGTTGTTGAAGGCGCGCCGCGGTCGTTGGCGGTAGCACGTTCCCAACCGGGGATTGCAAGCCAGGTCGTCCGCACGGCAGCATCGAGCTCGATGCAACGAGCGCAGGGTCCATCCATGGCTTGGGACGACGTGAGGCTGTTCTTGGCCCTGGTGCGCTCACGTACCGTGGCTGAGGCAGCACGCTCCCTTGCGATGGACCCGTCCACCGTTTCGCGGCGACTCGCGTCGCTCGAAGAAACGCTTGCGGCGACTCTGTTCGTTCGCACACGCGAAGGGATCACGCCTACCCAAGCGGCTGAGGACCTGCTGCCCGCGGCCGAAACGGTTGAACAAGGTGTTGCTCGTTTCGCCACGGCCGTCGACGGACTCGAACGCGAGGTTTCCGGCTTGGTGCGGATGACGTGCCCACCCGACGTCTCCGATGTGGTTGTGGCGCCCGTGCTGCATACTTTGCTCGCCCGTCATCCAGCCCTTCGGATCGCTCTCGATGCGGACGAGTCGTTGCTCGACCTCACCCGCCGCGAGGCCGACATCGCGTTACGGACGGTCCGGCCGACGCGTGGCGATCTCGTGATGATGAAGGTCGCGACCACGACTTGGGTCGCTGCGGCAACCCCTGAACTGGTTCGAACACTGGGCGTGCTCGATGCTTGGAAGGACGCGCCTTGGATCGGCTGGGGTGAACGCCACGCAGGGATCCACGTCGCACGATGGCTAGCCGACCATGCACCCGACGTCGATCCCGTGCTTCGATCAGATCGCTTGAGTACTCAAATCGCTTCGGTCAAGACGGGCGTCGGCATCGCGCTCATCCCGAGCAAGAGCCTCGGCCACTATGGGCTCGTCCCGGTCGAAATCGGTGACGCGTTACGGCCCAGCACGTCGCAATGGCCAACCGACGAACTCTACTTGGTCACCCATCAGGCCGTTCGCGAGGTTCCCCGCGTGCGCGTCGTCTGGGACACATTGATCGAGCACTGCCGTGGGCTCGAATGAACGAAAACGACGACGCTCACCCCGACGCGTTCTCCAACATTGCCATGACCATGCGATCTTGCAGGTCTCGCGCCTGCCCGGCGTTGATTCGACCGTTGACGAGAATGCTGAACCCGAGCTTCGGTGTCCCCGCATCGTCGGCAACGACACCCGTCAATGCCCAAGCATCCGAAAGCGTTCCGGTCTTGGCACGGACGCGTCCGCCGCTCTGATGCAGGCGCTGCTTGAGTGTCCCTTCGCGGCCCGCGATCGGCATCGCGGCGACGATGGGTGTACCTGAGCCTCGTCGAGTCCAGAATCGTGTGAGTTCCGTGAGTGCACGGGCGCTGACCCGACCTCGCCGCGAAAGCCCGGCCGCATTCTCGAAGACGAGTGCATTCGGATCGAGGCCGATCGCCTGCCAAAACTGTTCGACGGTTTGTCGTCCGTTGTCCCAGTCACCAGGCTCATCGCTGGCGAGATGCCCGAGCGACCGCAAGATCTGCTCGCTCGTGAAGTTGTTTGAAAAGTGCAACGCAGCGGCGAGGACCTCGGTCAACGGCGCGGATTCATGCACATGAAGGGTATCCGCGTCGGCGGGAACGACCCCTCGTGCGATCGGAAGTGGTTCGCCCCCCTGACGTTTGGCGATCGCATCCGCAAAACAGCTCGCCGTAAACATCCCCGGATCGACGATCCGGCGACGAAGTTTGATCGATTCCGATCCACTCGGAAGTTCACCGCGCACGCGGACCACGGTGGTGTCACCTTCGTCGAGCGCATCGACGCGCAACGAGTTCCTCCGTCCTACCGTTCCTGTCGAGTCGACGCGAACGGAGGGCGTGGACGGAAAGACGGATACGATGAGCCTACGTGAACGACCCGGTCGAACGGTGACTTCGACGGTGTTGAACTGCATCGATAGAGCCCCGCTAGGTGCCGCGAAAGCCTCGCCGGGGCCGTCGGGATCATAGCCAGGCCCAAAGCGTTGATCCGAAAACATGGCGTCATCGAACTCGATGCGTCGAATGCCTTCGAGGTCGCTCTCGAGAACGGCTTGTGCGATCGAGCGAATATCCCTGGCTTGAAGCGTCGGGTCACCGCCGCCGACGAGATAGAGCGTGTCACCTCGACGAGCCAACCGGGTGCTGAAGCGAAAGTCTTCGCCGAGCAACTCGAGCGCAGCGGTCGCGATGAGCAGCTTTTGGTTGCTCGCGGGATTGAGTGCTCGGTCGGCTTGCCAATCGAACACTTCCTCGCCGGATGCGAGGTCGCGAACGCTCACGCCCAGCTCGGCGTGAGCGGGGGCACGTGCGACCAGGCCGTCGAGACGATCATGCAGCGACGACGAGGGGTCCGCTGGTGTACGCGTCGGCCCTGCAGCCGAAGGCAGCCCTCGTGCGTCGTGAAGCGAGTTCCTCGATTCCGCCGCCAAAACCCGAAGCCGCCCGTCGATCCGTTCGGGCCACGCTGGCGGATTCGGGATCGACTCCGTTGCACGAGCCCCCACCTGTGCTTCTGGAATCGAGAGCTCATCGAGCGCCCGCCCGAAGGTCTGCATCGGCTGCAGCGTTGCGGCACTGCCAAAAGCGACCAAGGCCGTCAGAGGAACGAGGTCGCGGAGTCGGTTGAAGACGGACATATGCGACATGGAGGTCTTAGGCACACACCTATCAGCATGCCGTCCAACCCCCAAGAAAGAGGCATTCAAACGCTCTCGAGCAGAACGGCCATTCCCTGGCCCACACCGACACACATGGTCACGATCGCTCGACGGAGCCCTCGTTCGTGAAGTTCGATCGCCGCAGTCGCCGCCAAGCGTGCACCCGTCATCCCGAGTGGGTGTCCCAATGCGATTGCGCCACCGTTTGGGTTGACGTGGTCCGCATCGTCGGGCAGCCCGAGGATTCGAAGGACCGCAAGCGCCTGTGATGCGAAAGCTTCGTTGAGCTCGACCAGATCGATCTCCCCCATCGATAGCGCCACGTTCGTCAACAGTTTCTCGACCGCGGGAACGGGCCCGATCCCCATCACCCGAGGCGAGACACCAACCACCGTTTGGGCAGTGATTCGAGCGAGTGGTTCGAGGCCGTGCTTCGCGACCCCGGCTTCACTCGCGATCAGCATCGCGGCTGCGCCATCGTTGATACCGGAGGAGTTTCCCGCGGTCACCGTGCCGCTCGATTCGGTGATCGGTCGAAGGCGGGCCAGGCCCTCGGCCGAGGTTTCCGGGCGAGGATGTTCGTCGCGATCGACGATGCGAGGGTCGCCTTTGCCTGATGGAACACTCACAGACACGATCTCTCGCGCCAAACGTCCATTCGCCATCGCCGTTGCGGCTCGTCGCTGGGAACGCAAGGCGAAGGCGTCTTGGTCCGATCGAGAGATGTTCCATTGCCGCGCCACGTTTTCGCCGGTCTGCGGCATCGAGTCATCGCCCACGCGCGCCTTGAGCTTCGGATTGACGAAACGCCAACCGACGGTGGTGTCGACGAGCTCCTGATCTCGAGCGAAAGCCAGATTCGCCTTGCTCAGCACGAGCGGCGCCCTCGACATACTTTCGACTCCACCCGCAATATAGAGGTCCCCATCCCCTGCCCAAATGGCTCGGGCAGCACACATCACCGCTTCGAGCCCGGATGCACACAGACGATTCACCGTGGCTCCCGGGACGGTCTCCGGCAGCCCTGCGAGCAAGGCCGCCATTCGGGCGACGTTCCGATTGTCCTCTCCGGCCTGGTTCGTCGCGCCGAAGATCACGTCATCGAGCTCAGCCCAGTCGATGGAGGGGAGGACGCCACGGATTGCTTGCAGGGGGATCGCGGCTAGATCATCGGTTCGAACGGACGCAAGGACCCCACCGTGACGCCCGATTGGAGTACGCATCGGATGACACAAAAACGCAGGGGAAACTTTCCTCATCCTCAGTTCACGATACCTGGAGCGAGACGACGCGAACACGAACCCTCATGAGGCCGAGCGCAGTCAACGCCCCTTCGAGCTGTTTCCTTGCCCACAAAATCGACGATCCGGGTCGAGGTTCCTTCGAGTAAGATGCTTATCGGTGTCGGCAGCATCCGGTTTGCCCGGGGGGTTCTGCATTCGATCGGCCATCGAAGGATGGCGATCGATGGGTCCGAGGAGCGGTACTTGAGCCCGCCCGTGTACGTGCGTGTAAAGGAAGCTTGACGAATATGCGGAAGACGAATTTTCCTCACGCCCCAAAGGGGCTGGCGGTTCTTCACGCCCCAAAGGGGCTGGTGGTGTGTTCGGTTGCAGTCCTCATGGGTATTGGCGGTCTCACGGCGTGTGATCCCGCCCCAGTCGCGATGACACCCATGATCACGGGACTCGCGGCATCCAGCAGCGGTGGCGACGGAGACGATGAAGATAGCGGACGACCTGGCCGGCCCGGCCGCATGACTCGCGGCGGTGGCAACGATGATGCCGGGGATGGGGACGGAACTTCGGGCAATCCACCGATGAGCACGACAAGCGCCGCGACGGCGTTCGATACCCTCACCACGGATACGCCGTTGCCAGGGCCGAATGATCCGACGAATCCCACCGGGTCAAACGAGACCGGCGCTGTAACGGTTCAGGTTCTGCCCGAAGACATCATCGACGATATGGAGGACGGGGATGCGGTGATCTACGAGGAAAGCGGCCGAATCGGGATCTGGTACTCGGTGAGCGACTGCGACGACAACTTCGTTGGGGAAGTTTGCCCAGGTCAAATCAATCCTGCTTCGTGTCCCATTGGCTCAGCTATCTGTCCGGAATTTCTCACCACCGCGGGCGGACCCGGTCAAAGCGCCTATGCCGTAGTCGTACGCGGAACGGGGTTCAACCAGTGGGGTGCGGCGGTTGGATTCGACATCAGCAACTCAGGGTCGAGGCTCAAGAAGCCCTACAACGCATCCGCGTATACGGGGGTTGCGTTCCAAGCACGGGGAGTAGGAAGGATTCGTTTCAGCGTTCCAGTTCAAGCGGTGGTACCCATGGCAGCGGGGGGGGCTTGCATTACCGGGTGCGACGACGCCCACTCAACACCGTTCGGAATGGAAATCGTGTTGACCCCCACGTGGCAACAAGTCGTCGTGCCATTCTCGTCGCTTGTGCAAGGTAACTTCGGAACTCCCGCGCCCTTCAATCCCGCGACGATCATGGGACTGCTGTGGCAGGTGAACACCAACGCGGGCACCCCGCTCGGGCCATTCGAGCTTGCACTCGACGACATCGGCTTCTATCGCTAGCCGATGTCCATCGGTCGTTGCGATTCGCGACGTGTAGTTCCGGAATCGGCGACCATAACTACGTATTGTCCCTTCGCCTGGATGATGGGCCAGTACCCCTCCGTCGGTACCGCATCGCTTCGTGGGTGACGTTGGGGCACCCATATCGAGATACTCGGCCGACGGTCGGCGCCACCTCGACGAAGGATTGCGATGCTTCGCCGACACCTCGCGCACCCCTCCGCAAGCTTTTCGATACTCCGCAGACACCGCGCGCACCCCTCCGCAAGCTTCTCGATACTTCGCCGACGCCTCGCGCACCTCTCTGCGAGCTTCTCGATACTTCGCAGACACCCCGCGCACCCCTCTGCGAGTTTCTCGATACTTGAACGACCGCCTCACGCGACCTGCGTCGAGCATCGCAATACGTCGCGGCCAACTCGTGAGCGGAGGAAGGATTTCAGCAGGATGTGTCGTTGCCACCCTCAGGTCGGTCGCTCGAAGCTGGCGCCCTTCGGCCGAAGGAGCAAGCGACCCGACCCATGACCCGGTGGCAGCTGCTCGAGCCCGCGGAGCGGCTGGATCAAAGCTTTCGCCTCCTCGGAGATCTGGCCACCCCGCTCGCGATCACAGGTGGGCCCAGTTACCGTCGATAGGGAACTCATGGTGAAGCAAGATCTCGGAACCTCGGGGGTTCAAGTGTCGCGAGTCATCCTTGGGACGATGGCGACAGGTGGACATCGCGACCGAGCGGAACGTGTTCGCATCATTCGAGCGGCGATCGATCAAGGGATGACGACCCTCGATACTGCACCGCTCTACGAGTTCGGGCGAACCGAACAAATCGTAGCCGAAGCTGTCCACGGTCAACGCGCGAATGTGCAGGTGCTCGGCAAAGTGGGCCTTCGGTGGGACTCGGACTACGGACGAGTCTTCCTCGAGACGACTCAAGGCGGGCGTAGGATCGTCGTCCGAAGAGATTCTCGCCCCGAGGCGATACGACGTGATGTCGACGAGAGCCTCGATCGTCTGGGTATCGAAGCCCTCGACGTATGTCAGGTCCATCACCCGGATCCCGACACCCCGATCAGTGACACGATGGGCGCACTGCTCGAACTTCGTCGCGAGGGCAAGATTCGAGCGATCGGAGTCTCCAACTTCGACGCGACCCAAGTCGAAGCGGCACGTCTCGCCCTCGGGGACGTTCCTCTCGCATCGCATCAACTCGAGTACAGCCTTCTCCATCGACCCCCCGAAGGCGCACTCCTGAGCCAAGCAGGATCTCTCCAGTTGGGCGTCCTGGCGTATTCTCCCCTTGGCCGTGGAGCGTTGACCGCAAAGCTCGCGAAGCGAGGTCGCTTGCGGCTCAACGACGGTCGGCGCAAAACCACGACATTCATTCGTGCCAATGCTCGCCGTATTGCCGCGGCGATCGAGTCGACCTTGGTTCCCACCGCGGTCGCCTACGGCGTGGAGGTCCCCCAGATCGCGCTTGCCTGGCTCCTTGCCCAACCCTTCGTGACGTCTGTCATCGCGGGAGCCAGCACCGTGGACCAGGTGCTCGCCAATGCTCGAGCGCTCGACGTGAAGCTGCGGCCGGACGAAGTCGGGGCGATCGGCGACTCGTTTGCCAACCTGTGGATCGACCCTGACGCAAGACCATCACTCGTCGAGCGTTACTCCACGATGGGCCACCGATGGCTTGCCAAAGTGGTTGCGAAGGTAAGCCGACCGCTCGGTGATCGCACGCCGACTTGACGCATCCTAGCGATCGGCTCGATCGGGCGAGACGTCGACGATTCCAGCCGAGCGCGAGGCAGGGTGGAACGACCGCTTGGTACTCAACCAACCAAACGCACCACCGACGAGGAGGAGCGTCGCCACGGCGACAATCCACGTCGCCACACCCCGAGGTTTGGATCTCAGGTTCGCCGTACTCGAGCGCGCCAAGACGTTCCCACTCGTCGGGATCGCGGCCAGACGAGGTGGTGGGCTATCGATCCCCGTTTCCAGAATGTACGCAGCGATGTCCGCCAGCACTTCTTGGGCGGACTGATAGCGGCGCTCCGGCTCTCGTTGCGTCAATCGATGAACGATCGTTCCAAGACGGCCGAACTGGGGCGGCAGACGGGGAACATCCTCGGTGAGTTGATACTGAAACAGCAGGATCGGATCATCGACGTTCCACGGACGCGTCCCCATCACGAGTTCATAGAGTACGATGCCTACAGCGTAGAGGTCGGATCGTTCGTCGGGTTGAGAACCGATGAGTTGTTCAGGGGCCATGTACGTTGGCGTGCCCAACAGCAAACCCGACAACGTCGAACACGTCTCGGGGTGGTGACGCTCGACAGCTCGAGTGACCCCGAAATCCACGATCTTGACAGTCTCTTGACCATATTCGTCATGCGTGACGAATACGCTTTGGGGCTTCAAGTCGCGGTGGATGAGCCCACGATCATGGAGCACCGAGAGTCCCCGCAATAAATCTGCCGCGATCTTGGCCGCGCGGCGCGGATGCAGCGGCCTACCGGTTTCGACGGCGAGCGGATAACCATCCGGCAGAGCAAACGCAAGGAATTGCACGTGCTCTTTCGTCGCACCGCTTCCGACCAGCTTCACGAGATTCGGATGATCGAGGCTAGCCAAAATGGCGGCCTCTCGATGCAACGCACCCATGTCCTTGGCATCGCCTGTCGACCGCAAGATCTTCAACACCGTCGGCTGTGGGGAGGCGAGATCCTTCACCCTGAAGATCGAGCCCGTCGCGACCTCTGCAAGCAGATGCTCGATTCGATATCGGCCCGCGATGACCGAACCGATGTATGCCGACAGATCCGTCGGCCCCGTATCCCAGAGCTCCTGATACGATTCGTTGAGCCGCCTCATCCGAACGGATGTCCTTCCTCTTGCCTGCATCGAAGGGCCGGTCGGTCCCTCCCAGCTCCGCGAAGCCCTTCAGCCCGACGGGCGCGAGGTCGCGTTGCACTCGCTCTCATAAGAGCGTTATGGGCCGATGCCACCCCTTTCTTGTGGGCTGCACTCGGAAGGCGCACCACTCGTTGTGCTCACTTCGATTCAGAGATGGACGCTGTCGCGTTTTCAAACCCCGTTCGCCGTGCTGTCATTTAGATCGGCGCAGGATCCACCACATTGTCGAAACGGCATTCAACCCTCTAACAACAACGAAACCGTGTTACAGGGGCGTCAACGAACGGTATCAAGATACCATTTCGTTGGATTCGAGATTACCGCTTCCTTTGCTCGTGACGTCGATCCGGGTGTTCGTTGTACCAGGTTTGTAACGATTCTTGCGTGATCTCGACGAGGAGATCTTCACCTTGCACTACGACTTGGCAACCCAATCGACTGATCGGACGGACGTCGAAACCCATGTCGAGGCGATCCTCTTCGGCGTCTTTCATATCCAGGAGAGAGTCCAACCCTTCCCGAACATAGACATGACAAGAGGAACAAGCGCAAACTCCGCCACACGCAGAACCAAGCTTGATTCCGTGTTCCTCCGCAATCTCCAGCAGGTTTTTCGCTCCCGATTCGACCTGAACCTCGAGTCGGGCTCCTTCTGGATCGATGAATGTCACACGTGGCATGCGAAGTTCCTCATTGCGATGGCAACCGGGGTTGATGGCTTCCTCGTCGCTCGTCCAAGGTCGCCCCCTCGTCGAGGGAACCTTCGATTTCCGTGACGCTCTTGCCACTCATTCCCGCCCGAAGAGCTTGCTCCATACGCCGACGCGCAAACGGCTCACTCACCGCTTCGAGCCGCTCGCGAATCCGCTGAAGATTCGTTTGGATCTGCGGAAAACTCGCGTTGGCCTCACGCCCCACAGGGGCTGACGTGGCGATGATGTCTTCCGTTGGGGTTGCCGTGCGGGCCATCGCATCATCGGCCTCGATGAGCGCAGTCTCGATCGACGCGCGCTCGTCGGGGGTGAGTAGCTCTGGATCATCGCCAGCCTCGGAGAGGGAGCTTCGAACCGCCAGTACGACCCGATCGAGCTCCACCCGAGCCTCGGCAAGATTGCGGGCCGCGAAATCGTCCTCTGCGTGGTCCAAGCTATCCATCACCAGGGCATCGACTTCGTCTTCGGTGAGACCATACGTCGGTTTGACCTCGACGCTCTGCTTGGTTCCCGTCATCAACTCGCGCGCAGTCACCGTGAGGAGTGCATCGGCATCGAGCTGAAAACTCACCTCCACTCTCGCCATCGATGGCGGAAGGCGGGGAATTCCCTTGAGCTCCATACGAGCCAAGCTGCGGCAGTCCTTGACCAACTCCCGCTCCCCTTGCACCACGTGCACGACCATCCCGGTTTGTTGCTCGGAATAGTTGGTGAAGACCTGCCGAGCACTGATCGGGATCGGCGAGTTGCGCGAGATGATGGTCTCGACGATCCCACCCATCGTTTCGATCCCAAGGCTCAACGGAACCACATCGAGGAGCGTCACTCCGGGTCGCTGGCTGCCCGATAGGATGTCCGCCTGAATCGCCGCTCCGAGAGCAACGACCTCATCGGGATCGATGTCGGTCAGGGGTTCGTGCCGAAACGTGCTTTCGACCAAACGACGAATGAGCGGCGTGCGGGTCGATCCCCCAACGAGCACCACACCGTCGAGTTCCGCAGCGCGGATGCCCGCATCTTTGAGCGCTCGACGACACGGATCGAGGGTACGGCGCGCGATCGATTCGATCTCATGCTCGAGCATCGAGCGCGAGACCTCGTAGTCCGTCAACGGCGAGAGCGTGAGCGTGACGGATGTCGAAGGTGAGGTGCTGAGCGTCTCTTTGGCGGCCCGCGCCAGCATCCGAGCCTCTTCGTGCTGGAACGCGGTTGGATGGGCCACGCCTGCTCGAACGAGCAAGTGAGCCGCCAGTGCGCGATCGAAGTCGTCGCCCCCGAGGGCCGAATCTCCACCTGTCGCAAGGACTTGGAAGACACCAGCGCGAAGTCGCAGGATGCTGATGTCGAAGGTTCCACCTCCGAGGTCATACACCGCGAAGATCCCTTCACCGCCGCGATCGAGCCCATAGGCCAATGCGGCGGCCGTGGGCTCGGCAAGTAGGCGATAGACCTCGAGTCCCGCGATCCGTCCCGCATCTTTCGTGGCCTGCCGTTGTGCATCGTCGAAGTACGCGGGAACGGTGATCACGGCTCCCGCGATCGGTCGATCGAGCTCTTGCTCGGCCTGTCGTTTGAGTACTCGCAGGATCTCTGCCGAAACCTCGATCGGGGTGACCTCGCGACCCCGGCCGACCTCAAAGCGAATCACCCCCGAGCCCGAAGCCCGTGGTGATGCCACTTTATATGGGTGGACGAAATCGATCTCCTGCGCCGGTCGGCCCATGAAGCGCTTGACGCTGCTGATGATCTGAGCCGGGTTCGAGACCTGCTGGGCACGTGCTTCGTAGCCGACCGTTGGCAGGTCGTTTGCGTACGAAACCACCGAGGGCAAGAGCTTGCGCCCTTCTGCGTCGGCAAGGGTCCGAGGAGCGGCACCATGCGAGGCCAAGGCCACCAGACTATGCGTCGTGCCAAGGTCGATCCCGATTCCAGCACCGCCAGAGGCTCGAGACGGACGCTGCGCGACCGGTTCTTCGATTTGGAATAGCGCGGTGCTCATACTCACACTCCGATTTCCTGCCCATCGACGTCCTGGAGCAGGCGCTGGAGGTAGCGGTGCGCGACCAAAGCTCGGGCAGCACGGGACGGCTCATCGATCTCGAGTGCAGCCACGGCTCGGTCGAGTTCACCTTCGACCTCGTCCTCAACCTGTGCGCGAAAGGCATCGACCCTCGAAGAACCACTTGCGCGTGCTTCTGCGAGAGCTTCTCGTCGTTCGATCATCTCCACCAAAAAAGCCGGTTCCGGAGCTGGAGCGCCGGTGGTTGGGTCGCTCGAGTCGAGATCGATCCCCGCGAGTTTGACCATATACTCCGCACGCGCGATGGGATCGCGCAAGATCCGGTAGCCCTCGTTCAACCGGGAACTCACTTCTTGCGCCTCCCGCCGGGTTGCGAGCGACTCGCCGACGAATCGGTCGGGATGAACAGCCGTCGCAAACTCCAAGTAGCGGTTCTCGATGAGTTCGCGAGGAATCGCATGACGCCTGGGCAAACCCAACATGGCGAAGTGGTCCGCCGCGCGGGCCAAGGTGACGATGAGATCAGAAGGTGATGGACTCACCGCAACCGCACGAATTCTCGACGTTCGGGTTGTCGAATCGAAACCCATGTCCCCGAATCCCCGTTTCGAAGTCAATCTGTGTCCCCTTGACCAAGAGCATGCTCTTCGGGTCCACGTAGATTCGTACGCCGTAAGCATCGATGACGCGATCGTTCTTGCGGGGATCGCCATCCTCGAACTGGAACATGTACGAATAGCCAGAGCATCCCCCACCGCGAATGCCAAAACGAATGGCAGCATCCGGCGTTCCACGGCGCTCGAGTTGGCCGCGCATGACCTTGGCCGCGCGCGCGGTGACGATCACCGAGTCCAGCTCACGCTCGGCGGGGACCGACGACGCCCCGGTCTGTTCGCCCGTACCGACGACGTTCATTCGATGGTCACTCCGTTCGGGCTTCACGCCCATGCGCCGTGGGGGCTTCATGCCCGACAGTGGCCGAGGCGGCTACGCCCTTGGCTTGCTTGGACTGATAGTCCTTGATCGCAGCCTTGATCGCATCCTCGGCGAGGACCGAACAATGGATCTTCACAGGCGGAAGCGAAAGCTCCTCTGCGATCTGGCTGTTTTCGATGTTCATCGCCTTGTCGATGCTCATCCCTTTGACCCATTCCGTAACGAGGCTCGAACTCGCGATCGCAGAGCCGCAACCATAAGTCTTGAATCGAGCATCGGTGATGACGCCGTTTTCGACCTTGATCTGCAGCTTCATGACGTCGCCGCAAGCCGGTGCGCCGACGATCCCGGTACCGACTTGGTCGTCCCCCTTGTCGAGGCTGCCAACGTTGCGGGGGTTCTCGTAGTGATCGATGACTTTCTCGCTGTATGCCATGTGAAACTCCGTAGGGTCCGGCCTAATGGGCGGCCCATTGAATGCTGTTGAGATCGATCCCGTCCTGCACCATTTCCCAAAGGGGAGACATCTCGCGCAAGCGGTTGACGTGAGTGCCCAGGAGGTCGGCGATGTAGTCCACCTCCGCGAGGGTCGTGGATCGTCCGATGGTGATCCGTAGGCTCGAGTGAGCCAATTCGTCGTTGAGGCCCATCGCGCGAAGCACGTAGCTAGGTTCGAGGCTGGCCGATGTACATGCCGAGCCAGACGAGAGTGCGACGTCCTTGAGCGCCATGAGGAGGGATTCCCCTTCGATGTACGCAAAACTGACGTTGAGGTGCCCGGGCAACAAATGGGCATGATCGCCGTTCAAGTGCACATGGGTGAGCTCGGATTCGATCCGGCTCCACAAGTGCTCTCGGAGCCCGCGAATTCGCCGGCTTTCCTCCGGCATCCCTTCTCGCGCGAGCCGAGCCGCTTCTCCGAAACCCACAATGGCGGGGACGTTGAGCGTACCGGAACGGTTGCCCCGCTCATGACCCCCACCGTGGATCTGTGGCGCAATCCGGACCCGCGGTTTTCGGCGTCGTACGTAGAGCGCTCCGACCCCTTTCGGTCCGTAGACTTTGTGCGCACTGATCGACATCAGATCGATGTTCATCGCATCGACGTCGAGCGGGATCTTCCCGAAGGCCTGGGTCGCGTCGGTATGAAGGAGAACGTTGCGAGAACGACAAACCGCTCCGATCTCGGCGAGCGGTTGGATGACTCCGGTTTCGTTGTTCGCCAACATGACGGACACCAAGATGGTCTTGTCCGTGATCGCGTCTGCAACTTGGGCAGGGGTCACCCTCCCCTTCGTATCGACCCCCAGATACGTCACGCTGTAGCCGTTGCGCTCCAGGTGCTTCAATGAATCCAAGACCGCCTTGTGTTCGGTCACGACCGACACGAGATGGTTGCCGTGTTCGCGAAGGTATTCCGCGGCACCTTTGATCGCGAGGTTATTGGATTCGGTCGCACCGCTCGTCCACGTGATCTCTTTGGGATCCGCGGCCACGGTTTTTGCGATCTCCTCGCGCGCGTTCTCGACGGCCGCCTCGGCGGTCCAGCCAAAGCTGTGGGTCCGGCTAGCGGCGTTCCCGAAGGCATCGGTAAAGAACGGCAGCATTTTAGCGACAACCCGCTCATCGACGGGCGTGGTTGCGGCGTAGTCGAGATAGATGGGGGTCTTGACGGTCATGGCACACTCCCTCGTTCGGACGAAGCGCACGTCCGGTGGACGCCCGCGACGAGGCTCGGGGCTTGATCCTCTGCATGAACGGAGTCGCAACTCACGCACGCTTGTACTGCGTGATCCTCTGAACATGCCCGGCATCCTTCGAGGTAAGCCAGGCTCTCCGCAAGGTCGCGCTCGAGCTGCAGGAGTTTTTGGACTTGGGCGCGAGTCGTCGCGAGGCGGGTTCTGAACATATCGCGCAGTCGCTCCATCGCCGCGGGCGCCGTCCCCGAGGACTCGACCGATTCGACCAAGCTTTGGATCTGCGCGAGCGAGAATCCCATGTCCTGCAAGCTCGTGATCCAACCGACACGCGCAACTTGATCTGCGCCGTAAAGTCGGAACCCACCATCCGAGCGTGCCGGTTCCAAGAGGCCCAGCTCTTCATAAAGCCGTAGCGCTCGCACGGACTTTCCCGTCTTTCGGGCGAGTTCGCCGACCTTCATGCGAACGGAGGGTTGGGTGAGCTGCATCGCAAGCCTCGCCGCCACCTTGGCCTTCAGCCCCATGGGCCTGAAGAGAGGAGAACCTTACGTTGCGTAAGCTTTCCTCGGGGGCAGGCAGATACTGACGTGCGCGTTAGATTCTGTCAAACCCGGTTTTCCCCGAACGGGGCTCGGAAGCCCTCGAAACGGCGGGGATCTACCGATTCGTCACGTTTTCAAAACGGCGCCGATCGCTCAACTCAGACCTACCGGCAGGAAATATGCCGTCCTCACTTCTTCTGGTCGATGGATGGCTTCGGGATCGGGGGCTTGGGACGTTCCGTCGGACGCACCGGTTCCACCACCGGGGTGGTGCCGTCCTGACCTGCTTGTTTCCGGGCGTTGGCCTGTTTGCGCTGCTCGGCCGCACGTCTCGCGGCCTCGATACGCTTGGCCATCTCCGCACGCCTCGCGGCCTCGGCATTCTTCGTTGCTTCCGCCTTCTTCGCCGCTTCCGCCTTCTTCGCCGCTTCCGCCTTCTTCGCCGCTTCCGCCTTCTTCGCCGCTTCCGCCTTCTTCGCTGCTTCCGCCTTCTTCGCTGCTTCCGCCTTCTTCGCTGCTTCCGCCTTCTTCGCTGCTTCCGCCTTCTTCGCTGCTTCCGCCTTCTTCGCTGCTTCCGCCGCTTCGGAGGGCGTAACACCGTCGGTCTCCCCCGCTGGAGGTTTCACTTCGGCTCCCTCGTCGACGGGCGTTCCTTCGTCCTCGTCCGCGGTGTCGCTCGGCGTTGGAGTCACAGGGAGGCGCTCGGGCGGAGGCACCATTTTGTGAACGGGCGAGATCGGCAATGTCCTGATCGCCGTACTCGGTTCGGGATCACCCGCCTTCACTCCGAGATCACCCGCGAGAGTGTCGTTCTTCTGACCGACGAAGCTCGGGTAGCCCACCGCGGCGACCGCAAGGATCGACCCGAGACCGCTCCCCACCATCGCGCCAGGCCCTTCGATGCCGGCACGAGTCGCGTAGGCGAATGCCAACGGAGACGTTGGGTACTTTTCGGTCAGCGGGCGGAAGGTTTCGATCGGCTCGGATCCTCCAGCCACCGCGGACGCAGCAGCCAATGCGGTTTTCCCTTCGTCGGTCTCCGTGTTGCCGATCGCTTGCACCGATCCGTGAAGCACCGGTCCGGCTCCCCCTCGTTGCTCCACCCAAAAGGTTGCACTCGAGATCGGTGCGACCATCGACGCTGCTGCGAGTAGGTTCGCCGGCTTGGCATCGGAGGCGTTCTTGAGCGCCATTTGAACGAGCTTGCGCATGTGGGCACCCTGCAAGAAGTCGAGGGGAAAGTGAGCGGCAACACTCACGAACCCGCCGTCCAGCGCTTGGCGGAGAGACACTGGCAGCGAACGCTTCAACGAGATCAGGTTTTGCTCGGTCGCTTGCGACCCGAGCAGTTCGCCAACGTGCGCCGCATCTGGGCCTATGGCGATCGAAACCTGATCGCCGACCGCCCACGCCCAAGCATCGAGATGAAGTCCAGCAAATGCTTTGAGGATCTCCGCGTCCGCGAGTCCCGAGGCCAGGAGATGAATCGCATCGGCTTTGACTCCGCCCTGCTCCAGCGCAACCTTTTCGGCGACGACCTTCGATCCCTGCACTCCCGGGATCTCCTTGGGCACTGCGGCTTGGATCTGGCCGAGCAGCGGATCGAGCGACGTCGACCAGCCGTCGGAACGATTCACGCCCATGCGAACGACCAATCCAGGGGGACTCGCATGGCCCGCAACGAGAAACTCTCCGTTAGCCGCCTGCGCGAGCTGCTTCAGCTCCTCGGGCGCTCCGCTCGTGCTCTCCGAAGCCATACTTGCCAGCTGACTCGGGTCCAGACGGGCCCAAACGAAGCCTGTCCCCGGTTGAACGTACGCCAACGCGTTGGGGACCCCCGGGGCGAACTGTCCGAACGATGCGCGAATGTCCTCATCCTCCGGAAGCGCGAACGCAGCGTGAACCAAGCCCGGTAACGTCGTCACCGCCCCAAACGGAGGGGCATCGCCATCTTCGAAATGAAACACGATGTTTGCGGCATCGAGATCGACTCCGGGTAGCTTGGACTCGAGTGCGGCGCGAGTCGGTTTGGGATCGCTCCCCGGTTTGAACCCGGCGAGAACCTTTTCGTCATCGGAACACGCTGTCCAGCCAGCATACCCGTCGAGCGCCTTGCACTTCTTTGGGGAAAAATCGCGTTCGCCAAGCGCCTGCACCACGCTCGCCATCGCGGCCGGATCGTCGACGGCAGCGACGACGATCGTGGAATCGCCCATGGGAAACGCAGCCGCTCCTTCATCGAGTCTCAGACCGGGCTTGGCCAACGCCGCCAGCACGGGTTCCATCGCGGCCTTTGCCTCAGCGTACGTCTGTTGGAAATCTTTGGCTCGATCGCCCGGAAACGTCGCCTTCAACGTTCCAAGCGACGGTCCGACGAACCGGTCGAGCTCGCTCGCATAAGCGAGCAACACGGAAGCGTCGCGAACGATCACGAACTCCCCATTGGGGGGTACGAGCGCGAGCAGTCGATCGAGATCCGTGCGCAGAGCCTGCGCGACGATTGGTTCGGGCTCAGTCACCGAGTTTCCGCCACTCCCGGGTAGGGTGGCGGGCGGAGGTGCGACTACGGGGGCAGGAGTTGCTCGTTCCGTTTGAACAGGCTCCTCTGCAACGCCCTCCGCCGGCTCGGCCACTTCCTCCTGGGTCTCCGCGGGGACACTCTTCCCATCGCCTCGGGCTTTGGCGATGAGGTCTTGAACCTGAGTGCAGCCGCTCACCCCAATGACGCAGAAGCACGCCACGGAGAACGGCACTCTGAATCCGCGACCACGCGACAGCCCGACGAAACGCATGCGCCGGAGCATACAGGCCCAACGTCCAGCATGACAGCGGGGCCGCGGGGGTCCGGTTCGGTCCAGGCTGGATCGATCGCACCCAACTTCGATATCGTCCCGCGGAGTCGACCTTAGGACATGAGCTTTTCAGAGAAAATGCGAGAGAGCCTCGGAGCGGAAGGCGTTCGTCTCGATGTTGCGTCGATTCCGGATGCCATTCCACGCGGGGGCTTGGCCCATGCCCGCGTCATCATGCGAGGCGGGACGAAGTCTGCCCGTGTCGAGCGCATCCTCATTCGAGTCATCGAAGCCGATCGGTATTGGCGAGATACCACCGGTGTGCGCCTGAGCGAGGCCGATGCGAGCCGGTTGGTCGATCGACGACACTTGACGGCGGCTTGGGATCGTCGGGTCATCGGAGAGTCCGAGCTGACGCTCTTCCGCGACATCGACGCGCACAGCTTGCACGAGCTCGATGTCGACGTTCCGATCCCCGCACGATGCCGGCCGACGGACCTCACGTGCAGCCATACCCTGAATCTGCAGGCGGACATCCGGGGGCAGATCGACCCCACCGGAAACGCTCGCATCGTAGTCAGTTGAGTCCTTCGAGGAGTGCTAGACTGCACTTGCATGGGCTCTCGGTTCAGCGCGCGCGGGTCATGGGCAACCGCCATGATCGTCGCATCGTTCATCAGCCTCGCTCCCGGAACGGCCGCGAGTCACGTAGGAATCTTTGCGCCCACGGCCCCCAGGAGCGAAGTTGCAGATCCGAAGACCGCAACTGCGGAACCACCGACGAGCCGAGCATCTACACCTGCGACGACCCCTGTTCGACCGGTTCCCGAACGCTTGCCGATCCTTCAACAAGCTGGCTGGTGGACTGTCTTCAGTGCGGTAGCACTCGGAACCCTCGCGGGACTGTTCGCGGGATTGGCGGAACGCGAAGAAGACAAGGCCGTGCGACTCGCGTCTCGGCTAGATCCCAACACCGGAGCTCAGCCCCTTTACGCTGACGAACAGAGCGAGTACGAACAGATTCTCGACCGCGGCCAAGCGTATGAAAAAACTGCGATCGGTCTCGGGGTCGTCGGAGGAGCGGCTCTCGTTGCGGCGGCCGTCATTTTCATCGTGGATGCCACGCGGCGCGCTCACGGTTCTCGCCGAGCGAACGTCCATCCCCTTCGCCTCGAGGTTCGTTTTTGATGCGTTGCATCGCGTTGCTATTGACGGCGATGCTCTCGTCCGCATGCTTCGCGATTCCGACTCCGGACGTGCAGTTCAGCTGCGATCCTGTAGCGGCTCCTGACTGCCCAGATGGATACGCTTGCGCGTCCGACGGGTGTTGCCACCGAAACGGCTCGGCCATCGATCAACATCTCGGTGAGTGCCGGCCTGCTTCGCCCGCGATCGATGCGACTTCGAGCACCTCCGCGAGCTCGACGAGCAGCCCAGACCCCGAGACCGGAACCATCGGAACCATCGCTGAGAGCACCACGACCTCGGACGCGTCTTCGGACTCGGAACCAGGCACCGGGACTTCTACCGGCGACTCTTCCTCGACCACCGAAACCTCCGCCGGCGACTCTCCCTCGACCGGCGACTCTCCCTCGACCGGCGACTCTCCCTCGACCGGCGACTCTCCCTCGACCGGCGACTCTCCCTCGACCGGTGCCTCATCCGTGGATTGACCGATCGTCTCGGCGGTGGGTGACCTTCCTCCCGAGGAGGCTCGACGCTGCTGGGTATCTGGGGCCGCGCTTTCACCAGCACGTCCCCTCTGCGAGTCAGCGCATAGCCCGCGGCTGCGGAATTCACGCGTCAACGAAGTGTGACAGCTTGAAGGGGCGCAAGGCGTACGCTACAAGCCGCCGACCAACTCCGAGGCAGCGTCGTGGGATTCATGGATTTTTTTACGAGTGCGGGCCGGGCCAAGTCCCGACTCGACCGGCACATTCGAACCGCGACCAGCCCGTATTCGCAATCCGACGATCGATATGGCGCCATGGAAGCGCTGCTCAAGGATGGCTCCGAGGATGCGCTCGTCGGGATCTTCAAAAGGTTCACGATCGTCTCCTCCAAGAGCATCGAAGACGAAGAGGAAAAGGGTTGGGCTTATCGCAAGCTCGCGGGCCTCGGCGCATCCGTACTACCCGCCGCAAAACGCTTCTGTCTGGAATCGGAGAACATCGCCTGGGCTCTCCGCATCGTGGAAGACGTCGCGAACGAAACGCAAGAGTGGGACATTCTCAACACCCTGCTCGCCGAGTTTCCGCCCGGATACACGCGTCACCCCAACAAGAAGAAAGAGATCCTCACCCACGTCGCGGATATCGACGACCCCCGGGTGCCGGACATCCTCATCGGATACCTCGACGACTCCGATGAGGGCATTCGTTTCTTCGTTGTCGAGCAACTGATCGATATTGGCGATGCTCGATCCCACGATCCGCTCATCGCCCGCCTGTCCCACGAGCAAGAAGACTCGCTGCGGCTTCGCACACGGATCCTCGACGGCCTGGCGAGCCTTGGAGTCGATGTTTCTGCACACACCAACGCCATCGCCAAAGTGATCGGTCACGAGCACGCGATCACAGGCGGGAAAGTCGTCCGTCGCTAAATCATGCCCCGCCGCATCGACATCAAACGCATCGTTGTGCTCGGTTCAGGTCCGATCGTCATCGGCCAGGCGTGCGAATTCGACTACGCGGGCACACAAGCGGTCAAAGCCCTCAAGCAAGAGGGTTTCGAGGTCGTGTTGGTCAATTCCAACCCGGCTACGATCATGACGGATCCCGAGATCGCCGACCGGACGTACGTAGAACCGCTCATCCCCGAGTTTCTCGAGGAGATCATCCGTACGGAACGTCCCGACGCGATCCTGCCTACGGTTGGTGGCCAAACGGCACTCAACCTCGCGATCGCAGCCCACCGTCGCGGCATCCTCAGCAACTACGGCGTCGAAGTTCTTGGCGCGCCAATCGAGGCGATCGAGACCGCGGAAGATCGCGATCGGTTCAAGGCGGCAATGTTGGAGATCGGGCTCGACGTGCCACGGTCGGTCTACGTTCGATCGATCGAAGAAGCTCGCACCGCTCTGGACGTGGTCGGATTCCCCGCGATCATCCGGCCGTCGTTCACGATGGGAGGCAGTGGAGCCGCGATCGCGTACAACCGAGAGGAATTCGATGCCCGCGTGGCGTTCGCGTTGAGCGAAAGCCCAGACTCGGTACTCCTGCTCGAGGAATCGGTGCTCGGCTGGAAAGAGTACGAGCTGGAGGTGATGCGCGACAGCAAGGACAACTTCGTCGTCATCTGCTCGATCGAGAACCTCGATCCGATGGGGATCCATACGGGCGACAGCATCACGATCGCACCAGCGCAGACCCTGACCGACAAGGAGTACCAGCGGATGCGCGACCAAGCCCGGCAGATCGTACGCCGCATCGGCGTCACGACGGGTGGTTGCAACATCCAATTCGCGGTCGATCCTCGCACCGGCCGCATGATCGTGATCGAGATGAATCCTCGAGTCTCGCGCAGCTCGGCGCTCGCATCCAAGGCCACCGGGTTCCCCATCGCCAAGTTCGCGGCCAAGCTCGCTGTCGGATACACCCTCGACGAAGTCAAGAACGACATCACCCGAACGACCCCAGCGAGTTTCGAACCGAGCATCGATTACGTCGTCACCAAGATCCCTCGATTTGCGTTCGAGAAATTCCCAGGGGCCGACAACTCGCTGACCATCCAGATGAAATCGGTCGGAGAAGTCATGGCGATCGGCCGAACGTTCCGCGAATCGTTGGGCAAAGCGCTTTGCTCCCTCGAGGAAGACACCTACGGGTTCGATCGCGACATCCCGGGGGCGAGCGCGGCGGAGGTTCTGGCTGGCCTCGGGCGTCCCACACCGGGGAGGTTGTGGCGGATCGGCCAAGCCCTGCGACTCGGCATTCATCCCGATGCGATTCACGAGCGTACGGCCATCGACCCTTGGTTCCTCCATCAGATCGGTGAAGTGATCGCCCACGAGGAGCGAATCGCGACGCATCCACGAGGTACCGTACCGAGCCACGATGTCCTTCGTGCGGCCAAACGCAATGGGCTGACCGATCGCCGTATTGGTCAACTGTGTGGGGTCAGCGAAGAGGCGATTCGAGCCCGACGCCGACAGATCGGCCTTCGCCCCGTCTACAAGCGTATCGATACGTGTGCCGCCGAATTCGAGGCGTTCACGCCGTATCTCTACTCGACCTACGAAGACGAAGACGAGTCGGAAATCACTGGGGCACGCAAGGTCGTCATCCTCGGAGGCGGACCGAACCGGATTGGCCAAGGGATCGAGTTCGACTACTGCTGCGTTCACGCAGCCTTCGCACTCCGTGACGCGGGCTACGAGACCATCATGGTCAACTGCAACCCCGAAACCGTGTCGACGGACTACGACACGAGCGATCGGTTGTATTTCGAACCGCTCACCCGCGAACACGTGCTCGAGATCCTCGACTGCGAAGCACGTTCGGGAACGATCGCGGGCGTGCTTGCTCAGTTTGGCGGTCAGACCCCGCTGCGCTTGGCCAAAGCGATCGAAGCAGCGGGCTATCGCTTGCTCGGCACCCCGGCCGAAGCCATCGATCTCGCGGAAGACCGGGAACGGTTCGGAGAGTTGCTGTCGCGATTGCGGATCGACTGTCCGCGCTGGGGAGTAGCACGCTCGACTGCCGAGGCTTTCGAAGTCGCTCACGACATCGGGTACCCAGCCTTGGTGCGCCCCTCCTATGTACTTGGAGGCCGAGCCATGGAGATCGTGCACAACGATGGTGACCTCGACCGCTATATGCGAGAAGCCGTACGGGCGTCACCCGACCACCCGGTGCTCATCGACGAATTCCTCGGCAACGCGACCGAACTCGACGTCGATGCGGTGGCCGACGGAACCGAAGCCTTGATCGCCGGGATCATGGAACACATCGAAGAAGCCGGCGTGCATTCGGGTGACTCGAGTTGTTCCCTTCCGCCGGTCAACCTCCCGCGTTGGGTGCTCAATCAGCTCCGCGACACATCCCGCACGCTCGCACGCGAGCTCGGGGTGATCGGTCTGATGAACATCCAGTTCGCTCTTCGCGGCAGTCGACTCTACGTGCTCGAGGTCAACCCGCGAGCTTCGCGAACCGTGCCGTTCGTCTCGAAAGCCGTTGGGATTCCGTTCGCTAAGGTCGCGGCCCTGGTAGCGGCCGGAGAGACGCTTGCCCGGCTCGGAATCGAGGAGCGCGTCCCGGAGCACGTTGCCGTGAAGTTCCCCGTATTTCCGTTTCGTAAGTTTCCGGGCGTCGACATCGTCCTCGGCCCAGAAATGCGCAGTACCGGAGAAGTCATGGGGATCGGGCCAGATTTCGGTACGGCCTACTATCACGCGATGTTGGCGGAGGGGATGCGTCCGCCGCTGTCTGGAACGGCGTTCTTCAGTGTGATGGACGAAGACAAGGACGCTGTCCTGCCCGCCGCTCGACAACTTCACACGCTCGGATTCCAGCTCGCGGGAACGCGAGGGACCGCGGCGGCGATCGTGGCAGCCGGTTTGCCATGTCGAGTCATCAACAAAGTCCTGGAGGGGCGACCACACACGGTTGACGCGATCAAGAACGGTGAAATCCAACTCGTCGTGAACACGACGGGAGGCACCGATCGTCCCGAAAGCTTCAGCCTGCGCCACACGGCACTCCTCGAACGAGTGCCCTACTTCACGACGGTGTCGGGTGCGCTCGCCGGAGCTCACGCGATTGCGACGGCTCGAGCCGGCGGAGATCGGATTCACGCGCGAGCATTGCAGGACTACCACCGCAACCCCGGGACCGATCCCGACAGTGCCCCAGAGCAACGAGTAGGGTATCGTTAGAGGCTCCCATGGCCGAAGACACGTTTCCCATGACGCCCGCAGGGCTCGAGAAGCTCAGGGCGGAGCTCAAGCAAATTCGCGAGGTCGAGCGCCCCGCGAACGTCCGAGACATCGAGGAAGCACTCTCGCACGGCGATTTGCGCGAAAATGCGGAATATCATGCCGCCAAAGAAAAGCAGGCGGAGCTCGACGGCCGCCTCCGCTATTGCGAGTACCGAATCGGCCGAGCGAACGTGATCGATCCCGCGACGGTGAGAAGCAAAAAGATCGGCTTTGGCGCAACCATCATGGTTCGCGACCTCGAGACGGACGAACAGGTTCGCTACACGATCGTGGGCGAACACGAGGCCAACGTCGACAAGGGGCGAGTGTCGATCCACTCCCCTATCGCGAGAGTGCTGATCGGGAAGACCCAGGGAGACGAGGCGATCCTGCGGCTCCCCCGAGGGGATCGGGAACTGGAAGTGCTCGAGGTCGAGTACAAAGCCCTTGATGATTGACCGAACGCTTTGCGCCTCTTTTGCGCTCCTTTGGCTGAGCGTCTCGGCTTGTCGACCGGGCGAGGGCGAGCACTGCCTTTGTAGCAAGGATTGTCGAGGGGGCCTCGTTTGTGCAATCGATGGACGTCAAGTCATCGAGCGCGGCTGCATCAGCGAAGACCTGAACTCGGGGATCTGTATTGAGCAGGCAGATGCACGCGAGACCGGAGAGGACTTCGATCGACCACCGCTCCCCGATGACATGACCAAACGAGACTTCGCGCCAGCGTCCAACCTCGATGATTCGGATTCCGGAGTCGATCCGACCGTTGGTTCGGAAACAAGCGTCGAGCTCGGATCGAGCGGATCGGGATCAGGTTCCGAAACGGCCGGCTTGCCGGCGACGACCTCCAGCGGCTCCGACACCTCGCTCGAGGCCTCCACCGGCGACGTTTCCTCGGGAGCGACCGGAGCCTCGTCGGGCGAGGCCTCCTCCGCGAGCGAGGGCTCGACTTCCGAGGCGCTCGAAGCCTCTACGAGCGGAGCTTCTTCGACCTCGTGATGAACGACGCGTCCGGTCTCAAAGCAGTTCTCGGGCAAGCATGAGCAACGACGCGAGCGAGTTACGCCTCGACTCTCACGCACTTGATTTCATTCCCTGCTTCGTGATCGCTGGAAACCGTACGAGCGAATCCCTGCCGAGACTGTGGAGGACTCCCCCACAGTCCAGTCGTGAGCCCAGCAGACTCCAAGAACTACATCATCCGATCGGCCGCGGCACGAAGCACGCAATCGACGTCTCGACTCGGAAGTTCGACAGATTCGTGCGGCGTTCGGCGAAAAAGAAGTCGAGCGTATAGCTCTTGCCGACTTCGAGCCCATACGCCGCCGCAATGGCGTCCATATCGATCGTGCGAGATAGAGGCAGATGAACGCCCCCAAGGTCGACCGCGAGAAACCCGTTGACGTAGACGAAGACATCGTCGTCTCCGCGGAACGTGAACAACTCGCCTCCGGTGTAGGGGAACTCGGTGTGGATCTCGAGCGTGAAGTGGAAGTTGTGAGGTAGGCCCTCGTTCCCGAATCCGACTCCGTCGGCTGGGAAAAATGCCCGACTATCGTAAATATAGGTTCCGGCCTCTCCCGTCGTGAGCGGAATGGCAATCGGAAACGGCATGTTGACACCCGACACGTCGCGGAACCACTGGTCGAACCCTGCGGCGCCTGTCGTCGTGCCCGTGGTCCCACCCATGTAGACAGGCTTGAAATCGGCGCCCAGCGTTTGTGCGACCAACCCCGGATCCTCACCGACGTTCGTCGGCTCGAAGTCAGGATGCCCCGACTGAAAGTCGCGCAAGATTCCGATGAGAGCGTTGCCGCAATCCTCACCGTAGCTCTCATCGATGACGCCTTCGTCGACACCACCTCCCCCGCCGAGATCGAGACGAGGCGTCGTATCGTTCGCGCTGTCAACTCCGTCGTCGGATTGACCCGCGCTCTCTTCCATACTGTCCTCGTCCTCTTCGTCTTCTCCATCATCGTTCGGGATCCCCGAATTGCCAGTCACACCAAACTGCGGAGGTTGAGCTGGTGGTGGCGCGCACCCGATCGCGATGAGTGCGAGCGCACCCAAAGAACTACTCTTAACGAAGACGTTGAACCCCATCGACATGACCTCACTATCATGCCTCAAGTCGGAGCTCAGCCCATCAAGTTTCCGATGGGCGGAGCCCCCGTCGCTGCGGCACGTCCAATGGGCAGGGCGCATCGGAGTGTCTCAATACTTTCATCCCAATCGCTGATCCATGGAAAGGCGAACATCGCGCAAGCGGCTCACTCTATCGTTATCTCCGCCATCACTTCTCACGATTGCGACGTGCCGCGGATTGCCGCGCTGCGAAGAGTTCCGCGCTGGCGCGGCCCTCCAAGCCATATCGCGCAGCCTCCGATCAGCGAGGAACAAACTCTGGCTGGACGGGAGCGATCCGTCGCGAGTCGTGCCGGAACGACGCTGGACTCCGTCGTTGAGGCTTCGGTCCGCCCTCGTGTGGAAGAGTGCCGCCACATCTGAACGCTGGCCGCTAAACCACGGTCGACCCCGTTCAGATGCTCACGCTTCCGCCCTCTAGGCCCCGTTCGGAGGTGAATGGGCTGTATCCGAGTCTCAGTCGACGATGGCCGCTCGGATTTGAATCGACCCGCCTTGGCCCGTTGAAGCGGTATCGGGGTTGAACGACTCGGTTTCCCACAGCGCATCCCCGTTGGCGCTCTCTCCAAACACGGGACTCGTGTCGAGACCAACGACCGGGAGACATCCTGCCAAATCCTCGGTCGGCAGCGGACCAAACTTGAGGAACCGAGTCTCGAGGCCCGGGTCGGTCACGTTGTAAGTTACGCTAAGCCTCCGTTGTTGGTCGAGATTCTGGTCGATGCTCTCGACTTCGCAATGGACTTGGTCGGACTCCGGATCCATGCACAAGCGATCCGACCACCCCTCACCGCCGTCGGCGAGGCTACCGAAGATCAAAGTGCCATCGAGCCCATCTTGCTCGTAATTGGGATTGCTCGAATAGAAGCTCCGCAAGCAGTCCTCGTAGACCATATTCGCTGTGATTTTCGCGGTACCGACGAAAGGTTCATCCGTCGCCGCCTCCGAGCGGGCCAGCTTCAACTTGACGAAACCGTGAGTCAACGACTCGTCGTCGGGCTTGCAGCCACTCAAGAACACGAACGCCGTCGCACAGACCACGTTCACGAACGCCCCCCAACTATGGCGGTGCACTAACATCATGGACCAACATATTGGCACCAAGTCCCATCCGAGGTCCACTCGAGGAGGCGCCTCACCTCATGTGACTCGGATCACAAGATTTCCAAGGCTTGGCGGGCCGTGCATGACCTCGTGCTAGGGTACCGCGGAAGCGATTGCGCCAGCACCGCCTCCATTCAGAGCTTGGATCATGCTCAGCACTCGACAGGACATCAAACTCGACGAGCGACGTCGAAACCCGCGACCACCTCTGCCTGGGTCAACTCTCGATACGGCTCTCGATCGAGCGGAACACGTCGCTCGCTCGTGGCGTCATCGCGCAATGGGTGTCGTTCGAGGGGCATCGATCGAGCAGGCCGCCTGGCTGCTGAATCCTCCGGATATCGGCCCGAGCTGCGAGGTCCTGCTCGCGGATCGTCTGTTCCACGACCTCGATGCCGACGAAACGAATGGACTGTTGGCGTTCATTCGGGCGAGTCAAGACTCCTCTGGCGCCTGGTTGAATGCGACCGGTCAGCCCGACCTCTCGCTGTCCGTCCTTGGGTGGTGGGCTCGAGTTCAAGCCGGCGACGATCCCACTGACGATTCGATGATCCGAGCTCGGCGAGCCGTGCATGCCATGGGTGGCGCACAGCGAGCGCATTTCAGCGTGCGCTTGTGGCTCGCGATGGCAGGGCAGATCCCGTGGTCGTTCCTGCCAGCGGTCCCCGGTGAGCTCTTCTTGTTGCCGGAAGCGTCTTGGCTCTCGCCGTCTCGCTTCTCCCCCTGGGCTCGCGGGATGCTCGTTCCTTACTACGTCATCGCACGAGCGCCGGCTCGGCTGCACTTGGCCGACGCCGCGCCGCTGTTGCTCGAGCGACGCCCCGAAACCCCGGTTCCACCGCGCCTGACTCGGCCAGGCCTGACCGGCGATGTGTTGCAAGCCATCGATCGAAGCGTTCGATTGGCGCGCAAGTTCCCGCGAGGCATCCTCTCCCGCTGGGCGATCGAGCGCGCCCAGGCGAACCTCTGTGAGAGCCAGCAGGACCACGGTGGGTGGTTCTCGTTTCGGCCCACCCTGCTGAGCTTGATCGCCCTCCGGGTCATGGGCCTCACCTGCGACGACGCTCGCATCGAACGAGCGCTTGGCTACCTGCGTCGATGTCGCGGACGAGTGAAACTCACGTCCGGACCGGAGCAGGGGCGAGTCCTTCTCGCACAAGGCCAAAGCGGCCCGGGGCTTCGAACGCTCGCTCCGCTCGTGGGCATCGACCTCGTCGATACCGACGTCGACTGGCTCCTGGAGCAGGAGTTACGCCAACCCGGACCTTGGCAATCGCGTGCCGATGCGCGAGCGGGCGGGTGGTCGGCTGAACCCGGCGCAGGCCAGCACGTCGATGTCGACGCGACGTGCCGGGTCCTCGATGCGATCTCCGGCCTCCCCTCGAACTCCTCACGCGCGGGCTCCACCTGGGGCGCGACTCGACGAGCCATCGATCTCACCCTCGCCATGCAGGAAGGAGAGGGTGGATTTGCTCGATTCGAGCGTGGGGAAAGCAAAGTTTGGATGCGAGCACTTCCTTGGCAAGACGCCGATCTCCTCTGCTTCGGTGAGTCCGACGACCTCGTCCACATCCGCTTGACGGGCGACGTCCTCGCACAGTTGGGCGGCACGGGATTCCGGCTCGACGACGATCGAGTGCATCGAGCGGTCACATGGTTGGAACAGCACGCTCGGACGCCCCTCGTTCAGGAGGACATCGAAGTGCTTTCGACCCTTGCTCGCGGTGTCGGAGCCGTTTGCCCTCCTGAGCATGGACTCCGCCAAAGCCTCGAGAAGAACCTCCGGGCGCGGCAACACGAAGATGGGTCGTTCGGGTCGCTCGTCGACACCGCCCGTGCCGTACGCGGATTGCTGGGTCTTGGGACGCCGTGCGTCCAGGTCATTCGGGCCGTCCGCCACATCATCGAATCGGTCGACCGCGACCCCGATCTGGAACGTTCGCCAGCGTTCTTGCGCGAAGGGGGCCCTACGCCCGATACCCACGATCCAAGCGCTACTGCTCTCGAGATCGTCCAAGCGCTCGGTGAATATCGACGCACGAGCGCAACTCACGTCAGCGCCGCGAGGGTCCAATGATGGGTTCAGCAAATCGTTACGATGTCCTGATTGTGGGCGCAGGCCTGGCCGGATGCGCCACGGCTCGAGCGTTGGCCGAGGCAGACCCCGGTCGCCAACGGCGGATCCTGCTCATCGATAGCCACAAGGACGTTCATCCGCGGTTCTCGGGAGAGCTCATCCATCCTCGTGGTGCGCAGATCCTTGCGGACCTCGGGTTCGGTGAAGCGTTGCATCGTGCGGGGGCAGTCGACGTCGATGGCTTCGTCATCTTCGAAAACGCGGACGCCCACTTCGTTCGACTCGACTATGCGAGCGTCATTGGAGAACGTCCGCAGGGGATTTCCGTCCATCACAAGACACTCGTGCCCGTCCTGCGCAAAGTCGTCGTCGACTCGACCCACGTCGAACTTCGCGAGGAGTGTTCGATCCGCGAACTGCGACGCAACGAACGAGGCCACGTTGTCGGAGCCGTGATCGAATCTGCCGATCACACGCTCTCGGAGATCCGCTGCGACGTCGTCGTGGGGGCCGACGGAAAATCGAGTACGGTCCGCAAACTTGCGCAGATTTCAGACGACGGGCGCGAAACGATTGGCTTCACCGCTGGTATCGAACTCACCAACGCACACCTTCCGCGTGCAACTTATGCTCATGTCATCCTCGGAGCGTGGGGCCCGGTGCTCGCCTACCCCGTTCTCCATGAACCGGACGGTTCGATTCGAACGCGAGTCACCTTCGATCTGCCCCGGGTGTTGACCGCCAAAGGTCCCAAGCTCAAAGAACAACTGCTGCGGGCGTACGTCCCCTTCTTACCGGCCCCCCTCAGTGTCGAGGTCGCGGCGGCGATTCGAGCATGGCCAGGTTCTTTGCACCTCGCCCCAACCGTCAATCTACCAGCCCCAACGTCGATCTTGCCCGGCCTCGTGCTCGTGGGTGATGCCGGGGGGTGTTCCCATCCGATCACCGCGAGTGGCATGACGATGGGGTTGCGAGATGCTGAGACCTTGGGCCTTCAAGCTCGGAAGCGAAGTTCGTCACGCCCCGGCGAAGCCTGGCTCGATGTCGGCAGTTTGGAACGCTATCGTGATGCTCACGATCGCTACGTTCCGACCCGACAAGCATTGGCTGACGCCATTTATGAAGCCTTTCGTGGTGAACGAGAAGGTTCTCGGGCGATTCGGCGCGCGTTGTTTCAGTACTGGAACAGCGGACCCACGGCGCGATCTCGCTCGATGGCTTTGCTATCGTGCAGCGAACAGCGGCCGTCCGTGTTTCTCACCGAGTATCTGAAAACCGCTCGCCACGCGCTTGGGAGTTCGTTCATCCCGCAACATGCCCGGCACTTTCCCGTTCAGGATCGCGTGCGCCAAGCGAGGGGGGCGGCCTCCTTGGCCACGAACAAGTTTGGTTTGGTCGCGCAGGTGATGTGGGCTCAAGTCCGCCCGAGTTGGTTCCCGCGAACGACGATGAGCCTCTAGCACGCATCACAGCGTCCGGAGCCGCCGCTGACGGCGGTTCTCCTGGCGCGGGCTCGCGGTTCCGAGCGACCCGGAATCGCGAGCGACGAATTCCGCGCAAGCGTTGTCCTGAGATCGGACGGCGAGTCGAACGTTCGTCGAGATCGACCCATGAGCGGGCGTTTTGTTGACACGCTCTGAGCGCCGAGCCTAGGCTTTGACTTGATGGGCGCTCGCGTTCTCGTGGTCGACGACGACCCCTGGATCCTACGGATGGTCCGGGCCTCGCTCGAGAAGAAGAGCTACATCGTCGACACGGCGAAAGAAGGACGCCAAGCGCTTCTCCGGGCCGAAGCAAATCCGCCTGACGTGATCATCTCCGACGTGATGATGCCGGTCATGGATGGATGGACGTTCGTCCAGCAGCTTCGGCAGCATCCTCAGTTGAGCGGTGTTCCGATCATCTTCCTGACCGCGCTCGGGCGTGACGAACTGAAACTTTCCGACATGGGCCTACGCCCACAGGATTATCTCGCCAAGCCGTTCCGGTTCGACGATCTGGAAAAGCGCGTGAATCAGGCGCTCTCGCGCCGCCCCGATGCGATCCCGCTGGGTCTGCGAGAACTCGGCACACCGCTGCCGGTTGGACCCGACCCTATCGATGTAGCGCCTCGGCTCCCCCCCTACCCGCCTCCGTCATCGTACAGCCCTCCGCCTGTTCGCCCCTCCGCCGGCAACCCAGGGCCTCCGTTCACCAATCCCGCAACGTCCGCGACCTCAACCGCCGGGGCGTACTCCTATACTCCGCCGCTCCAAGCCTATCCACCGTTCGACGACGCTTTCACCACGGAACCGCTCGGTTCGAGTTCGACCGCCACCGAACAACGGACAGACCCTTTGCGACTCTCGCGAGGCACCGCCGAACTTCCCGAGCTCGCGATCTCGAACGAACCGCTTGGAGCTCAGCGTCGAAATGCTGGCCTCAACGGAAGGCTCGAACAGCTCCAGCTGTCGAGCTTGCTCGTCATGATGGAGATGGAACGCAAAGCGGGTGTACTCATCCTTCGACTGCAGGAAAGCAAGACCGGCCGCATCTTCCTTCAAGGTGGCAAAGTCATTTGCGCTCGCCTCGACGATCAGCCCGACCTCGGAGGTCGGGAGTGCGTATACGAGATGCTCACTTGGCAACGCGGGACGTTCATGTTCAGCGCGATGGAGGTCGACATGGACGACACGGTCAAGTCCTCGACGACCCACCTCTTGATGGAAGGGGCCCGCCTCATCGATG